>Ga0209007_1000039_pt1 | contig 95414 bp, 80 predicted proteins | sample JacPinW_OM1H0_O2_FD_187961 | JGI IMG/M metagenome (GOLD analysis project Ga0209007, IMG submission 187961) | Forest soil microbial communities from Algoma, Ontario, Canada - Jack Pine, Ontario site 1_JW_OM1H0_O2 (SPAdes) (version 2) | ecosystem: Environmental > Terrestrial > Soil > Boreal... | reverse complement strand
ACCTTAGCCGCAAAAAGAAGGAAAAAAAATCTGCTACATCAGTTTTTCATCGGGGGAAAGCTTGCCGTATTCGCTGGAATAATGAAGCGGAACGTCTGCATACACTCCTTTATCGATGGAATAAACTTCACACGACGAATACGGAAAGGAATAAATGTGAACGCTGGTCGAGCGCTGGCCAAACTCCGGAAGATTCAATACTTGATGAACCGGTTCTTCGGGCCGCACTACCGCGGGATGCTCGGCATCCATGTCGTAAGCATCGGATGGAATTAGGTGGCAAGTGGAATGCGCTTTGTCGCGCTGATCGACGCGAAAATTCTGCACGCGCAGACGTCCGATGGGCGTAACCATCCAGCAATTCTGGTCGCGATGATTGTGAATGCGGCTGACCTGGCCGATATCCCAACAAATCGCCATCACTTCAAAGAGATTGCATTTGTAAATCAAGTTTCGCGTGTAATGGCTCTTTGCGTAAAAAAGATAGGGAGAAAGAGTCTCCGGCTGAATGGCTTTTTGCGCGGTGAAATCAAACACGCGCGAAATAGAAAATTCAGCCTCGGGAATGGCGCAAAGTTGCTTTACCCAATGGTCAATCGACAGGGTTTCCATCTGGCACGCCTCCCAGCATGAGGAAATATGACGCGAAAGACTGCGCTATTTTCACATTATAGCAACGCGCTTCGCCGAACGGCAGCAAAAAAGCGCGCCGAAGAGCGTGCTATCATTAACTTGAAATGCCTTCAGAACCCGCAAAAAACGCTGTGAATCTGCTGGGCAAGCCGCCGGATGAGCTTCGCCAGTTCTTGCAGGAAATGGGCGAGCCAGCCTATCGCGGGGCGCAAATCTATCACGCACTCTACTCTGAGCGCCGAGTCGATTTCGCCATGATGACCAATCTTCCGGCTAGCTTGCGCGAACGCCTCGCGCGCGAAGCCGCTATCGAATTGCCCAAGGTCTTGCGGACATATCGCTCTGATGATGGAACAGTACGCTACGTTTTAGCATTGAGTCCTTCGGGTGCAGAAAGCGCCAATACAAGTGTTAAGGCCGCCACCGTCGAAACCGTATTCATGCCGGAAGAAAATCGGCGGACGATTTGTATTTCGACCCAAGCCGGATGTGCAGTTGATTGTCATTTTTGTTTAACGGCCACTCTCGGACTTATCCGCAATCTAAGTGCCGGCGAAATTATCGGACAGGTTTTGCGGGCGCTGGAAGAAAATCGTTCGTCGCTGAAACCGCAAACCAACGTAGTGTTAATGGGCCAGGGTGAACCGCTATTGAATTATGACGCAGTAATTGGCGCTCTTCGCATAATGCTTGATCCCGACGGCCTGGCTATCTCTCCCAAACATACGACGCTTTCCACCAGCGGCATCATTCCCGGAATCGAAAGATTGGGCTTGGAAAAAGTCCGGCCGAAACTTGCGATTTCGCTGAACGCCTCATCGAACGAACAGCGCGACAAAATCATGCCCATCAATCGAAAATATCCGATCGAAACGCTGATCGAAGCGTGCGAACGATATCCGCTGCGGCCGTGGGAACATCTGACGTTCGAGTATGTGCTGCTCGGTGGATTAAACGATTCGCCGGAGGACGCCCGACGCGTCGCCAGGCTGCTGACAAATCTGCGCGCTAAAGTGAACCTGATTCCATGGAATCCTGGTGAGTTGCCGTTTGATAAACCGGATCCGGCTCGCGTCGAAGAGTTTCGAAGAATCCTTACCGACAAAGGTCTTCGCGCCTTCGTGCGCTTTTCGCGAGGCCAGGATGTAATGGCTGCTTGCGGCCAACTTGCGCTGCTGGAATCCAACGATATGCCAGGCAATACAACCCTCTCGCAGATTTCGCAGGCGCCTCTTTAAGCCGAATTCTGTTTCAAAAACTTCCGCGGTCGCGAACCTGCGATTATCGAATTCCAATCGCCGCGATCATTCGTCCGGTAATGCGCTCGCGCCGATAACTGAAGAAAAGATCCGTGCGGCAAGCAGTGCAGAATTCTGAGGAAAAAATATTGCGTGGCGGCACTCCAGCCGAGCTCAGAATCGCCCGATTTGCCGCGATCAAATCGAGAGGGGCTCGCGGTTCAGGGAGTTGGTGACCCGGTGGGCGCATGGTCAGCCACGGAAGCCAGTTCGGGTCGTTATCACCGCGAGCGAGCGAATCAAAAGGGCCTTTGAACCATTCGCGCGCTTCCGGAAACTTTGCCGCAAATTCCGCTGCGACTTCCGGGCCAACTTCAAAGCAACACTGTCCGATGCCAGGTCCTAGCGCGGCGACTACATCTTGCGGACGCGTTCCGAATTCCATCTGCATGCGTCCCAACGCCTTTTCGGCGATCCGTCGAAGTGTGCCGCGCCATCCGGAATGAATTGCGGCAATCGCGTGGCATTTTTTATCCACAAGCAGGATGGGAACGCAGTCAGCTGTTTGCACAACCAGCAGGAAGCCAGGCTCGTTTGTGATGACGGCATCGCCCTTGGGCGCCTCCGCGGATGGCTGTGAATTCGCAGCGCTCACGACGTGAACGATGTCTGAATGAATTTGGCGCAGCGCGATTACGCGCGTGTCGCTGGCTTTCAAAGCGGCGAACAAATTTTGCCGGTTCTTGAGAACGCGCTCGCGAGTGTCCCAATCCGTGAAACCCAGATTCAAAACATTTTCAGTAATTTTCCCGCCGTCACGATGCGCTTCTAGTTCGCTTGAGCCGCCCGGTCGCGTGCTGAATCCATGAACGAGCCAACTCATTTGTGCGAGCTGCGGCGCTTCCAGGATCTGCAAACCACGCGCTCGACGCAAAATCCACGGATCAGTCTTCTTTCGCAGATTTCGCGTCGAAGACTTCTTCTTGGCGATTACAGGAGTCATATGTGTGATCGTCCCGGTTGCGAAGCACCTGAAGCAAATCAATTATAAGATAACCTCGGTTTCAGACCGGCTTGGATCGTCACAAAGGTTCATCCTTAAGCGCGGATGTTCTGAAGGAAGGGCGGATTGATAGTCGGGCTCGGATTGGATATCGCGGAAATCGACAGGATAGAAGCGGCGATTACACGTCACGGCGCGCCCATCCTGGAACGCCTGTACACTCCGGCCGAAGTGGCGTATTGCGAAAGCCATCGAAATAAGTTTGAGCGCTACGCCGGGCGTTTCGCGGCGAAGGAAGCTGCGATGAAAGCGTTGGGAACAGGCTGGCGGCGCGGCGTGCGGTGGCGCGACATCGAGATAGTACGTGAACCCAGCGGAAAGCCGTCCCTCGCGCTAAAAGGCGCGGCAAAACGCATTGCGGACGGGCTAGGCGTAAAAAACATTTCCGTCACGATTACACACAGCGGAAATCTCGCGCTGGCAGAAGTTATCTTTGAAAACTAGCAGCTACGTAATCTTCCGTCGAGGTCTCGTCTGAAAGGACTGATACTTCACGCCATTTGTTGGCAGGCAGGCGGCCGGGAATCCGAACCTTCAGATAATTCGCAGTTAACGCCGGGGTCCAGGTGTCGTCACCGCCAACCAGGGTGAGCGCGCGCAGAACGCGTCCGGCTTGCGTAGCGCGAAATTCGGATGATTTCCTGTGCCCGAGTGCGCGCAAGGCACGCGCGCGTTCGCGAATAACTGTCGCTGGGACGGTTTCTGCGAGCTTCGCCCCTTCCGTGCCGGGCCGCGCAGAAAAAGAGAACACGTGAAGGTAGGTAAACGGTAATTGTTCTATCAATTCGAAAGTGGCCCGAAAATCTTCGTCCGACTCGCCGGGAAAACCAACGATCACATCCGCGCCTATCGCGGCATCCGGCGAAATTTGCCGAATCCGTTTTACGCGCTCGGCATAATACCCAGCTCGATACCAGCGGTGCATGGCTCGAAGAATACGATCGGAACCAGATTGCAACGGCACATGAAAATGAGGCGCCAAGCGCGGCGACCCTGCAATAAGCAAGATCAGTTCCTCAGTGACGTCCTGCGGCTCAATGGAACTAAGACGCAGCTGTTCCAAATCAGTTTCGTTCAGTATGCGATGAATCACGTCGTATAGACTCGCGCGCGGAGTAAGCTCGCGTCCGTACGCGCCAAGATTGATTCCGCTCAAAACGATTTCCCGCGAGCCGCCCGTGACAAGCTTTTGCACTTCAGCAACCACCAGATCAGCCGACAAGCTGCGGCTGCGTCCTCGGACGAACGGAATCACGCAGTAGGAGCAGCGGTTGTTGCATCCATCCTGAATTTTCAGCACCGGCCGCGTGCGATCTCCTTCGCCAATTCCCGCAGGCGCCACTTGCACGGAAGTCTGCGCGAAGATGTCTCCCGTTAATATTTTCGCGGGACCGCGCGCAAGGGACATTTGCCCGTTGCCGAGGGACGAACTAGGCACGAAATCTTTCTGTGTGAGAGGTGCTGCTGCAGAAATTCCCTCGCCGGGTTCGCCGATTAGACCAGCGGCAATCTTGGGAATCACCGTCTGATGAGAATTCCCGATTACGCACGTGACGCCTTCCAGCACTGCGATTTCTTCCGGAGCACGTTGCGCGTAACAGCCCGTGACGATAATCCGTGCGCCAGGATTCGCGCGATGGATCTTGCGCACCGCATCACGCGTCTGTGAATCCGCAGCGGCAGTTACCGTACATGTGTTGAGAACCACGAGGTCAGCTGAAGATTGATCGTCGGTAAGAAGAAATCCGCCCGCAAGCAAACCGTGACGAAGCGCGGCGGCGTCCGCCTCGGTTGCGCGACATCCAAAGTTCTCGATTGAAAATGTGGCCATCGGTAAAAGCTTTTTTGCGATTGCAAAATGCCGAAGGGAATTATAGCAGCCTTTAGGTTTGCACTGAATTTACGCTGGAAGGAGCGACGGCAACGCGATGCGAATGTCTAAGGTTCGACGCCTCGTCGCTGATAGCACAGCAGAATCAAATCGGCCCGGCGGCGTACTCCAAATTTTGCCAGCAGATTGGAAACGTGGAATTTCACGGTGCGTTCTGAGATATGCAAACGATCGCCCACTTCCTTGTTGGCCAGGTTTTCAAGCAGCGCGCTGAGAACTTCCTGCTCGCGACGGCTCAGCTCGGTGGGCGAATTTCCGCGCAAGCGGCGTCCCTGGGTGGAATTCAAAATCGAGTCAACGAAACGTGAAAGAACCGTGCGCGGCACCCAGAAACCGCCGGAAGCCACCAGCGGCAATGCGCGCGGAAGCTGTTCTCGCGCTTCTTCGTAATTCAAAATTCCTTTTACACCCTGGCGAAGCAGCGTATGGCTCTCAGCTTCCTTCAGGTTGTCCCCCACCACCAACAGCCGCGCTGTAGTGTTGTGATCGAGGATATTTGCCAACAGCGCGCCGGTTGCCTGGCGTGCCGCGTGAGCGTCCACCACATAGACGGCCGCGCGCGGCACTTCCAGATTGCGAAGATCCGGCGCCAGCATGGAATCAAGCTGACGCGACACGATCTGGCAGCCTGAGGGCGCCAACACACGGCGAAACTCCTCAAGCACCATCGGATGTGGCGACAGAAGGCAGACCTTCAAACTCATCTTGGGGGAACCTTTTGCCATCGTAGGGTAGGCTAACGGAATTGAACGGCCGGGGCAAGACGGACCGAACGAGTGATTTCAAACCAGATACGGGGTAATCAATACGACTCAAGACAACTTAGGTTATCCCCACAAACGAGTTTGTAGAATCAAAAGACGACCAGTGCCAGTAGCACACTATTGGGGATGAAGGGGATATTGAGAATTAATCGAGCAACGAGGATTCGTCGATTTCCGCCAGATCGGAAGCGGACGCTTCAGGTTTGCGCGGACGCTTGGCGGGAAGGCCGGCCTGTCGAACTTTGTAAAGCAGGGCGCGGTAACTGATTTTCAGTACTTCGGCGGCCTTACGCCGATTCCAATGATTCGCCTGCAGAACCTTAAGGATGACGTCGTGTTCCATGCGCCGCGTTACCTGCTGGGCGATGCGCTTCAAAGGAATATTGCCGTCTTCGTTTAATTCAAACGCAAAGCTCAAAGGCTTTTTGTCCTGCTGATGGCGATCGGAATGAAAAGCCTCTTCCGATCCAAGGATCACGTAGCGCGCCATGCAATTTTCCAGCTCTCGGATATTGCCGGGCCAGTCGCGCTGATGCAGCAGTTGAAGAACGTCCTTCGAGACTGGGCCGGCTTCGCGTTTGAATCGCCGGTTGAATTGCTCGCGCAAATATTCCACTAAATAGGGAATGTCCTCGCGGCGGTCGCGTAGAGCCGGAAGCGTAAGGGTGATTACATTGATGCGATAGAAAAGATCGGCGCGAAACCCACCGCTTTCGATTTCCTTCGCCAGCACCCGGTTGGTTGCGCAAATAACACGCGCATCCATGCGCCGTTCTTCATGATCGCCGATGCGCGTGAAGTGGCCGTCTTGCAGGACATGCAATAACTTAGCTTGCAAACTTGAATCGAGTTCAGCGATTTCATCCAGGAAAAGTGTGCCACCCTGCGCCATTTCCATGCGGCCCGGTTTCGCCGCGTTCGCGCCGGTAAAGGCGCCCTTCTGAAATCCGAAAAGCTCGCTTTCGAGCAACGTCCCCGGAATCGCAGGGCAATTCACTTTAACAAACGGCCCTTCTCGCCACGGAGAGCGGTCATGGATGAACCGCGCCAGGACTTCCTTGCCCGTCCCGCTTTCCCCTAATACCAGGATCGGAACATTCAGACCGGCGGCGCGATAAACCTTTTGCCTTACCGCCTGCATGGTCTCCGACGGACCGAAATACACATGTTCCGGTGGTAGTTCAACAGGGTGATTTTGGAGTAAGGCTCTCGCTTCCGCAGTGGATGCCATGAACGCCTAGAGAACAGGGTTGAACTAGATGGGTATCTGCCCGACGACTGCATTGCACATAAAACGCCAAACGCCGCTAGAGAGAGGGTTCCGGCTGAAAATATGATAGCCCTACCCGGAGAACCCAATCAACCTGTTTTCTACATCTTGCTGGCGAAATTGAAGAGAACAAGATCTGGGCGAGCGAGAGCGGCATAGTACTTGCCCTCGCAGAAAATTAGAAAACGCTGGGCACTTTCGGGAAGGCTACTTCCCAATTGGTTCCCTGAAAGTCCAGCCGAGGTTTTTTCCACGGCAAGAACGCCCCGCAGCGAAGACTGCGGAATTCCACGGCGAGGAGAAATATTACAAGGCTTTAACAACTCTTGTCGCTGACTAGGATAGCCGACGATTGAGCAAACCAGTCAACTAGCGCTGCGGAAATATCAAAGCCTCCAGCATGTCCGCCCGCGCTTTTTGGTCGGAAGCAAATAATTGAAGCAGGTCGGTTACGGAAATCATTCCGCGATAGCCTCTTTGATTGTCGAGCACCACCAAATGATAGATACCGTGCTGTTCCATTAATCGCAGGCAATCTTCCAGCGAAGTATCGGGCGTTGCGCTCACTAATTGGCGCGTCATAATCTCGGAGACGTGCATCCAGGCGGGGCATTTATTTTCAGCGGCGACTTTGTCGGATATGTCGCTTTGCGAAATCACGCCGAGTAGCACGCCCTGCTTGTCGCAAACTCCAACGGCGCGGACCTGCCGCTCGCGAAGATAACGAGCGGCCTCATGGACCGTGGCTCCCTCCGCAACAAAATAAACTTCGCGACGCGTAGCAATCAGATCCGCTACTTTCATAGGTTCTCCGTTCGCCGATTTCTCACGCCAGTCACGTGATGCAGCCTTGCCGAGCCTAACTCCGACTCACCCCTGATTGCAAGATGTGGGCCAAAATACAGTGTTATTTAAAAGTAGATTGCCGATAAGCAAGAAATATAATCGCGGAAGAATGAAGCAAGCTTGGCGGAAAGAAACTGTGGTGGAAACGGCCGCATGATGATGCAGACCGCCTCCACCAAAACTTTAGAGATTCTGCGAATTTAGTTGGGAGATGCTTCGCCGCGAATAATATCGTATCGCTCGATCACCGCAGCAACTCCGATAGATTCACGATGATCGTCTTTTTGCTTGTCGACACGAACCACGCGTCCATGAGCCCGAACGAAGACTTCCGTTCCGCGTGTGATTTCCGCCGGCAACGTAAGCGTGAAATCCACTTCAGTGCCGGGAGCAAGATCTTTTTCCATAATGAAGTAAACGCCACGAGTTGAGATGTCCCGAGTCTGACCGTCGTGCGCCCCAGGCTCCCGATTGATGGGAAGGCGAACACTAACCGGCAGGGAAAGATCGTACCGTCGTGCCATGCGGCGTTCCGTCATCCCCACTGCTCCGTTAAGAGTATTTTGAAGTTCACATCAACCCCCGTCGTGAGAGTAGCAATCCCTATTCCAAAGTGCACTAAGTGTTTAGCTTTGAACGTGCTCTGCCAGGGACCTAAGGATTTCATCAAGCACAACTTAGCCAAAAAATGGCGCTCGAAGCAAACCCTTTGAAAACAGCAACAACCGTTTCCAAGATCCCAGCTGGGGGTGAGATCTCGGCAGATTTTCCATATTCGGAATTTACGAAACGTTGCGTCGGAGCGGAATACTAGACCATATCAGCAGGACGGTGGAAGAGCTATTTCTTTGAATGTGCCCTACATATGCAACAGTTTGCCCACGCAGCACTTGAACGTAATAGGACTACGAAGCATTAGACCTCGGCAGTACTACCGGCGCGAACTTCCGAAGAGATCGCTCGATGCGCAACCCACCTGCACTGCGATTCTGGTCCGCCGCGAGCCGCAGAAATCTCATACTGAGGATTATTTCTGGCTACGAGCCGCGAATCGCTGGAGCGCTTTCTTTTGTCTCAGCTTCTTTCGCAGCGGCTTCGCGAGCGGCCTTCGCCGCAGCAGAACGCGCACCGCGTCCGGAATCCAAATTGAATTGGCGCATTTTGTAAAGCAAGGCTTTGTAGCTGATGCCCAACATTTTTGCCGCATCCTTACGGCACCAGTTCGTTTTCTCAAGCGCATCAGCGATCGCTTCCATTTCAGCTTCGTCTTTCAAACCGCGCACCAGCGCTTTCAGGCCCTGCTCTTTCGGCACCGGCGCTGCGTCACGCGGGATCAAACGTTGCTGCTGGCCGGTCATTTCCAGCAATTCCCGGAAACTGCCTTCGTCATCTTCCAGAATCACGTAACGCTTGACGAAATTTTCCAGTTCCCGCAGGTTGCCCGGCCACGGATATCGTAGAGCTGCTTCGATCAAATGCTTGGAAGGATCGGGAGCGGCCTTCTGATATTTTTCGCTGTATTTCACCAGGAAATGGCGGAACAACAGCGGAATTTCTGTGGTGCGTTCACGCAGCGGCGGAATATGAATTGAGAGAACGTTCAAACGGTAATAGAGATCCTCGCGAAAGCGGCCCGACCGCATGGCTTCTTTCACATCCATGTTGGTAGCCGCGAGCACTCGCACGTCCACGTTCACCACCGCCCGTGCGCCGAGCCGGGAGTATTGGCCGTCCTGCAAAACGTGAAGAAGCTTGGCTTGAAGATGGGGACTCATCTCCGCGATCTCGTCTAGAAAAATTGTCCCTTTATTCGCCAGCTCAAATTTGCCGGGCTTGGAGCGCACCGCTCCGGTAAAGGCGCCTTGTTCGTAACCGAAAAGTTCCGATTCAAGCAATTCCCCGGGAAGCGCCGCGCAATTCACCTTTACAAATGCCTGCACCCGCCGCGTGGAGCGAAGATGAATCATCCGCGCCACCACTTCCTTACCTACTCCGCTCTCTCCGCTGATAAAGACCGGCACGTCCACCGGAGCGATCTGCAAAATCTGCTGGCGAATCTTCAGCATTTGCGGGCTGGCAGCAAGGAAGGAAAGGTCCTCTGTGAGCGCTTCGCAATATTCACGCAGCGCTTTGTTTTCCGAACGCAGCTGTTGCTTCTGGCGGCACTTCAAGAACGCCGCATCCAGCTCCGGCTTTTCAAATGGCTTGGTCAGGTAATCGAGAGCTCCTAACCGAATCGCTTCGACCACCGTGGTTACTTCATTCGAGCACGAAAGCATGATCACATTCAGAGTGCGGTCAACTTGCATCAATTGACGCAGCGTCTCTAGCCCGTCAATTTCGGGCATCAGTACGTCCAGGATAATAAAGTGGGGACGCAAACCCGCGCCGACTTTCTCCAGCGCTTCCTTGCCGCCCGGAACGGTCTCCACGTCGTAACCATCCACTTCCAAAAGCGTCTGAAGATACTTGCGAATACTCGGTTCGTCGTCCACTACCAGAATTTTTTCTTTTTCGGCCATCGTATGTCCCTGGGAACGAACTAGTCCGTTCCAATAAATCAATGCTTCGAGTTACTCGGTGTTAATCGGAAGCAAGAATGAAAATGAGCTTCCGCTTCCTAATACGCTATCGACCCACACTTTCCCACGGTGCGCTTGAATCAAACGCTTTGTGATTGCCAGACCTAGGCCCATTCCAGAAGATGATGGATCAACGCGCACGAATTCTTCAAAAATCTCCTGATGAAATTCCGCGGCAATTCCCCCGCCCGTGTCTGCCACCGAAATTAAAACGCTGTTAGCGCGCATGCCTGTGTCACGTCGGCGATCGGTGGAAGGGGAAGCCTCCGAGACTCGGCGCTCCCAGAAATGCGGCTCGGCAACCAACGTAACCGACCCTTCCGGCGGCGTGTGCTTCAGAGCGTTATCCAGCAAGTTGGCCACGCATTGCTGCACTTTTTGGTAATCGAATTTGAAAGCTGGCAAGTCCGGATGAATTTTTATGTCCAGATGCACTTTCGCGCGCTGAAAAGCGTCTTGCCAACGGCACGTAAGGTCATTGATGCAATCGCGCAAATCGTTTTCGCGTAATTGCAGCACCAATTTTCCGCTTTCGAGCGCCGAATAATTCAGGAACATGGAAACCAGGCGCACTAAACGGTCGCAGCTTTCTTTCGATTCCTGGAGCATGTCGCGCTGGCGATCCGTAAGTTTTCCCAGCGAACCCGACAGCAAAAGATCGTAATAGCCCTTCATCACCGCCAGAGGAGTTTTCAACTCATGCGCGGCCGACGCAAGAAAAACTGTTTTCTGCCGGTTCACTTCTTGAAGCCGCAGGTACGCCGCGAGAAGATTTCGATAGGTAATCTCCCGCTCTTGCATCAACTCTTGTACTGTCTGCCGCATCTCTGCTTCGTTGGCTAGCGACTGCGGCGCGGTTGGTTCCACGTAAACGACAAGCCAGTCCGGTTCCGGGAGCCAGCGAACTCTTGCCCGGCTCTTTCCCGTCGGCGAATCTACCTGCAGATTTACTTCTTGTTCGCCGCTTTCCAACTGGTCCACGATGCCTTTGCGATCAGCATGCAGGATGTCTTTGAAGAGATTCAGTTCGGCCTTGGACGCGGCTCCGTTGGAGCTGAGTTGATCTTGGGCGTGCAAGTTCGTAAACAAGATTCGGCCCGCTCGGTCGGCGACCACCAATGGGCGGTCAAAGGCGTCTAACAGACTAGCAACCAGGTGGAAAACCTGCTGGCCCGTAGCCTGTGGGTCCGCTATGAGACTGTTCGTCAAATTCCCCTCCCTGGGCACTTTCCACAGGGGCGAAGACACCATTCTTGAGTTTTCGCTAGGGCGAAGGGAACCGCGCTCAAGGAGACTCATGCTCGCAAAGCCTCTGAATGGAGTCAATGGTAAATACGTCCTAGTTTGCGCTACGCACTTGCATAAAACTGGAAATCTACTGGAGTATATTCGCCCAATTGACTTGAAGTCATGGCCTCCAGGGATTCCGCGTATTTGTAATCTACTGATAATGTGTGATTTAAGTTTTGGCTTGCCGACTGCAGGAAGTTGCATTCAAATTGCGTACTAGTGTGAGTACTAAAACTGGAGTACTAATGGGCGTCTCAGAAAACGTTCTTCACCACAAAGTAAGCATGACGCCGCTCTATGAAGAGCGCAGGCGCTTCCAGCGAATTCATCTGCAGGTGCCGATGTTCATTCGCGGAAGAGACGCCCATGACGAGCAGTTCCTCGAACTCGCTAAGACTCTGGATGTCAGTGGTTTAGGAGCTTTTGTTACTTGTCCCCGCTCGTTAGCTTTGAACGAGATTATCACTCTCACGATCCCGGCACCCTCAATTACTTCTTCTGGTTTGGTTCCGGCAGGCATGCCGCCCATTCAAGCGCGAGTGAAAAGGCAGCAGCAGGCCGGGGATGTTTACCTCGTTGGCGTTGAATTTCTGAAGCCAATTGGCTAAATATTTTCCGCAAGGTTTTTCCACATCACGCCTCTTTTTCCACAGGTCTCCCGTGGCAGTTATGACTTCGTGTTGCCACAAAGTGGAATCCATTTGCACGCTGCCGCCGCCTACGCCCTCAGTTCGCCATTGACGTTCTACGGAAACCGTGTAATTTTCCTTCTGGCAGTAACTTACGTGTCATTTGAGGCTCAGCATTCTTTTCCGAGATTGGACTGTCCCTTGCTGTAAGTCCTCTGCCCCCGCAGTGGCCCCTTAGTTAGGGAAGCTAGAACTTTTTCCGGAACCCATTGATGCCCCAGCCCGAATCCTTGGCTCCGCAGCCTTCTGCGGAAGACTCTTATCTTGAGGTTCTCGCCGAGACCTTGGAAGGTCTGGAGGATTCCGCTCGCGGTCAATTCTTACGCCAATTTTTCCGCACCATTGCTCGCATCGATCTCTCCGACGCACTAGCCAACGAATACTGGGAACGAATTCTGATTCGTCGCCGCGAACTGGCTGAAAGCATCGGAAAAAAGATTTCGTTGAAGACGGCGATGGTTGACGTCCTGGCTTCCACGAATTTTCTGCGCGTCCCCATCCTGATGGAGTACGACGAATTCAAGAAGTTGCAAATCAACGCGGCCACCGACCCGCTAACCGGCCTGTACAATCGCCGGCTCTTCGACGAATACTGCGACAAGGAATTGAATCGTGCGAAACGTTACGGCCACCAACTCGCCGTAGTAATCCTCGACGTGCATAAGCTCAAAGAAGTGAATGATCGCCACGGCCACTTGCAAGGCGACCAGATATTGCAGCTCGCCGCAGCTACTCTGCGGAAAACACTGCGCGCGTCAGACTTCGCCTTCCGCATCGGCGGAGACGAGTTCGCGCTGCTTCTGCCGCAGACAGATTCAGAACAGGCCAACACGCTTTGCCGCCGCGTCCGCACTCAATATGAAGGCGACATTCACTCGCTGAAGTTGGATACCGGCGTAACCCTGGACTTCGGTATCGCCGTGCTACCCGTGGATGGCGAACAGAAAAGCGAATTAATGGGTACCGCGGACGAGCGCCTCTACCAACTGAAGAATGCCGGACGCATCGCGTCGCGCTTGACCCCGCCAACATCTCCTCCAGCGCCAGAGAGCGCCCGCGATGAGCGCTCATGGAGAGGCCAGGAAAGTGGTGCCACACCTCCCGAGAGTACTCCGAAGGCGCGATCCGAAGAACCTTTGCCCATGCGTGGCCGTGTCGTGCCATCCCCAACGGATTCTGGTCCGCTGCAAAGTACTCCGGCTCAGCAGGAACGCGAGGATCCTGCTGCGGAACCTCAACCGCCGCAGTCGACAGGATCTGGCTCCGCACAACCGCCCAAAACCATTCCGATTTCCACTTCGCCATCGCACGACGAAAAACGCAAATGGGAACGCGTGTCGCTCGCTGGAACGAAAGCTTACGCCATGCTCAGCGAAGCTGATAAGAGAACAGCCACATTAATTGATTTAAGCTACGGCGGCGTCGCGCTACTTCTGGAAAAAGGTGGAGAACTGCCGAAACAGTTCAGCGCAATTCTTCACGTCCCCATTTTGCCGCCTGTTCGCGTTATCCTCCGCCAAGCCTACATACAGCGCTTGGATGGCGGCCGCATACGTGCCGGATGTTCTTTCGTTTCTTGAGCAATTATGAGGGCCTCTACGGCATCCGCGTGGGCTCCTCGAGCATCTAACCCTTCGTTGCAATTCAGCATAGATGCAATATAATTGGAGTTTCCCGCTGACCTAGCGACGCGACCGTGTATTCCGTCCTAATAGGTTGCGCAGACCGGTCAGCAACAGGAGCGTCGCATGAAAGAAGGAATCCATCCCGATTATCATGCCGTGAAGGTGCATTGCGCCTGCGGCAATACGTTCGACACGCGCTCGACCATCAAAGGCAACATGATCCGCGTTGAAATTTGTTCGAACTGCCATCCATTCTTTACCGGCAAGCAAAAGTTGATCGACACCGCCGGTCGCGTGGAACGGTTCCAGAAAAAGTATGCGGACAAAGCCGCTGCCATAAAAAAGTAGCGCTACTTTTACCTAGCTCGAAAATCGAAAGCCCTCGGACAAAAGTTCCGAGGGCTTTTTTTCGCCAGACTGAATTAACTCCTGTGCGGTGTACAATGCTCGCAGAAAATGGCCACGCAATTATTTCCATCATCTGAACCGCCGATTGGATCGCAGGTGGAAACGGCAGCGCCCCGGGTAACCTTACGCAACTATTTTTCTCACCCGTTTGATTCGGCGATTGCGGCTGCCCGGACCTGCTACTCGCCGCGCTTGATCTGTCCCGATGAAATCACCGACAAGCAGCGTGTGAATATCGGCTCCGCCACCTACTACGGCGGCCACCACACCGTATTCCAACACGCCCATTTCGAGTTCGGCCTGGAAAATATCAGCCGGCAGTTCGTGTGGTCGTTTCTTCACGCGCATCCCTTTTACAACTCAGAGCAGCAGAGCCAGCGCTATGTGCGTCTGGATCGCCCGCAAGCCTACGTGCCTCCCGACAGCGTTACCTTCGGCCCAGCCGAGCGCGCGATTTACGAGAAAGCTGTCGCCCGTGCTTGGGATTCCTATCGCGAACTCACGCACGTGCTGCAGCCGACCGCTCGCGGAATTCTTGCGGACATCTGGCACGTCAGTGCGATGTCGCATCCCAAGCGCGTGCAAAAAGTGGATCGGCAGGCGGAAAAGCGTGCCATTGAAGTCGCGCGCTACGTTTTGCCGGTAGCCGCATTCACCACTATGGTGCACACACTTTCCGGAATCGTTTTGCACCGACTGTGGCGCATGCACGCGGCGAGCGATACGCCGTCTGAAGCGCGTCAAGTGATTGGAGAGATGGTCGCGCGCGTCCGCGAAGTGGATCCGCAATTCTTCGACCGCTTCGATAACGCGCCCATGGACGAACCGCCGGAGTGGCACGAACCTACGCATAATGGAGACGCGTTCGCGCGCGAATTTGATGCAAAGCTGGCGGGCCTCACTTCCAGTCTTGTCGACTATCCGCCGCACGCGATTCCCGTGATGGCTGACGCCTACCGCGCTGTGATGGGCTTGACCGTCGCGGAGTGCTCCGACGCTGAAGCGGTCGACCGCATGCTAAATCCGGCCCGCAATCCGTACCGCCGCGAGACGCTCGACATCGGTGTGCATGCCCCCATGATGCGCGCGTTGCAGCATGCCAATTTTACTTTCGCGAAGAAAATCAGTCACACCGCCGACAGCCAGGATCAGCGTCACCGCATGGTACCCGGTTCACGTCCGCTGCTGACTCTGGCGGACACCCGCTCGCCGGATTACATCGCACCCATGTTAATTCGCGATAATCCGCGCGCCCTGGAAATCTACGAACGCGCCATGGAGGAAGCCTGGACCGCAAAGAACGAACTGCTCGACCGCGGCGTCCCGCTTGAATTCGCGCTGTACCTGTTGCCAAACGCGAAGGCCATTCGCCTGATAGAAACCGGATCGTTACTGCATTTATTGCATAAATGGACTATGCGTACCTGCTTCAACGCCCAGGAAGAAATTTATCAGGCGTCGATTGACGAAGTGGAACAAGTTCGCGCGGTCCTCCCGGAGCTAACCCGATATATTGGCCCGCCGTGTCATCTTCGCGCCGGCATTTCCAGCCCGATCTGCACCGAGGGCTCGCACTTCTGCGGCGTGAAAGTCTGGCTCGATTTCCCCAACATCCAACGCCGCATATGACGCGCCGCGGCAGTCTGGCGTACTACCTCACCGCCTGGATCTGCGGATGCTTTTTCATGAGCCTCGCCATTTGGACCCGCGATCTCTTTGGAGCTTCATCCAACGATGCATTTTCTTCGCGTTCCGTTTTCGGCCTGATCTTTTTTTATTTTTATGGCTTGGTTTTCGGCGCGATTGCCGCGTCACTCGGCGCATTTCTCTTAAGGCGCGTGATGGCCGTTCTAAAATGCCTCACTGCGAGCCACTGGGCCGCTGTCGGAGCTATTTTGGCACCCGTTCTAATCGCAATTTTAGGACTGTGGGGAAAGCATATCGGCACGGGAGGCCAAGGAGGGTTGCGTGTATTGAAGCTCATAACCTACGGCCCAATGACCGTCTTCGAAGCAGGATGGTGGCTCCCCATCCCCGCCGGGGCGGCCACCGCATACTTGCTATGCCGCGTGCAGCGCGCATTCGCTCCGCAAAAATCCCCCCAGAGTTAGAACGCCGTCAAAATATTCAATTACCTGTAGACCTAGCGTTTGAGGATGCGCGTAGAGTTCGGTGAGACAAGTTCGTAGCGAATACCGCGCCAGCGGATGCGTCTGGAAATCAATGACGTTAGAAAATTCCACGCAAAGAGGAACGGAACAATCGGCGCGAGAAAAACGCAGGCCACACTTGTTTCCTGCAACTTCCCTTTCCACTCCGGGATCGCTTCATTGATCGCAACAATTCGCAGCGCCCCTTTCATTGCGGCAAGTAACGGCACCGCGAGCGCCACCAGTACAAGTTGGCCCCACGGATCGCCGTCAACGATGCAATAGAGAATAACAAATGCGGCATACAGCATCGTGAGCACGTATGCCAAATTCATGAGTCCGCCGACCAGCCATCTACGATGCGAGTACACGCGCGTAATCAACATTTGCCTGTTCGTGAATTCGAAAAGCTCAGACCAGGTCCACGGATGCAACGTAGCCGCGAAACACTCCGAACAAAAAACGATTGGCCTATTCGCTTGCTGCAGAGCGGACGTCAACGCGAAGTCGTCGCTGACCGCGCCTTTCCATGCTTCCAACGCGTGCACGTCATCGAAAGTCTTGCGCCGGATGGCCGTGGCGCCTCCCCAACAAAAGTTCTCGCTGGGCTTGCCCAGCAGTGTCGCCACCGCGGCGTTCCACGCAGATGCCATGGCGCTTGCCAGAGAACCAGCTCCTGTTCCGCTGGGAAAAATCCATCGATAACCGGTCGTCGCCCCGATCCGTATATCTTGAAGAGGCGCAATAAGCTTGGTTAGCCACCCGCGTGAAAGCCGAACATCCGAGTCCGTAAACACAAGCACTTCGAATTTTTCCGGCAGGCCCTCCACCGTTCGCTGGAGGTTGAATACTTTCTCGCCACAATCTTCGGGAGGCCCGGCGATTAGTATGTGTACCGGCCGCTGGCTCGCGGCTTTCACCCGTTCGATTATTTTCACCGCCGGATCTAAACTTGTCGCTAACGCAAAATAAATTTCGTAGTTCGGATAATCGAACCGCGTGAGCGCCAGGAGATTTTCCTCCAGCCCGCGCTCGCTTCCTTTGCAGGGACAAATCAAAGCCGCTTGCGGAGTGTAAAAGCCCGCATGTGAAGTGAGCCGCTGCCTCACCATGGTCACCCAGGCGAACCCCTTCCAAAGGGAGTACACCCCCAGGGCGACCTGCAGAATTACGACAACGTAGAAAACTTCTAGCACAATCGCGAGAATAGCAAAAATAGGCTACCCGCGCGTGACTTCGCCGGTTGACTTGCTCGAATCCGCAACGATAGAATCCGTTAGGTTTTCAGGCATTCCCTACCTACATTCCAAAATGGAGGTCGCCTTATGTCCGCATCCGCACAACCCATAAACGAATCGAGACTTCACGAATTCATGATGAAAGCCGTGGGAGAAATGGGAGCAGCCATGAATGCAGCTCTCATTCTCGTCGGCGACAAACTCGGAATTTACAAAGCCATGGCCGGTTCGGGGCCGATGACCTCGGAAGAAATCGCCGCCAAGACAAAAACGCACGAGCGTTACGTCCGCGAGTGGCTTGCCGCGCAAAGCGCCGGCGGCTTCATCACCTACGACTCTACAACAAAACGCTACACGCTGCCGCCCGAACAGGCTCTGGCCTTAGCGGACGAAAACAGTCCTGTCTTTCTACCGGGCTTTTTCGAAATAGTCTCCGCTTGTATAAAAGATGAACCAAAAGTTACCGAAGCTTTTCGCACGGGTAAAGGACTAGGTTGGCATGAGCACGATCATTGCCTGTTCGCCGGCACCGAGCGTTTCTTCCGGCCAAACTATCGCGCTCATCTAATCGCAGAATGGATTCCAGCGCTTGGCGATGTAGACAGCAAACTAAAGGCTGGCGCAAAAGTCGCGGACGTCGGATGCGGTCTCGGCACTTCAACAATTTTGATGGCGCAGGCCTATCCGAAATCCACCTTTGTTGGATTCGATTACCATCCGGCGTCGATTCAGATGGCGCGAGAAGCTGCCGCAAAAGCCGGCGTTTCCGACCGGGTTAAATTCGAGGTTGCATCTGCAAAGGAATTTCCCGGCGAAGGCTATCAGCTCGTCGCTTTCTTCGATTGTCTCCACGACATGGGCGATCCCGAAGGCGCCGCGCGCCACGTGCGCAAGACTCTCGATCCCGGTGGCGCATGGATGATCGTCGAGCCCTTTGCCAACGATAAGCTGGAAGATAACCTCAATCCCATCGGCCGCGTCTTCTACGCCGCTTCCACCATGCTGTGCACTCCCGCCTCGCTTTCGCAGGAAGTGGGCCTTGGATTGGGAGCACAAGCGGGCGAGGCGCGTCTGTCAAAAATCCTGAAGAATGCGGGGTTCACGCGCGTGCGCCGTGCAGCGGAGACACCTTTCAATATCGTACTTGAAGCACGGCCGTAGCTCACGGGTCGAGATCAATTCCCTCGGCGGCGGGCGAACACTTTGTGCAGAACGCGGTCAGCGGCCGTATTCAGTTCGAGCTGGAATTTTCCCGCCGCGCGTCGCGCCTGATCCATCAGAGATGGATCGAGTAGAAGCGCCGTGCGATCGACAAATGGTCCGGAAGCGACGGCACGCGTCGTGCGCCCCACCTGCCGCCTTGGCTCTCGCTGCGTGAGCGTTTCGTATAACTCCAGGTCGTGCCAGAATTCCTGCGCGTCTTCATCGCTCCAATTCAAGGCTTGCCCGAGCGCCACAAAAAACTCTTCACGGAAAAGATCGAGCAAAGGAATAGCAAGATCCAGACTGGATTTTTTTGCTGGCTTGGCTTTCGCTGCCTTCCGTCCCCTTTTGGTCTTTTTGATTTTCCGGGCGGCACGCTTCGGCTCGCGAACGTTCACCCGAACTTTCAATCGCGCTGGTAAAACATCGGCCGTGCGCAGCACCATGGCGAGAATAGCTTCCCTGCGGATCGTTTCGAGCTGCTCGTAGTAGTGCCCCGGCTGGTCCGCCCGTCCTGGCCGGCGGTTTTCAGCCGCGTACATATCCAGAAAGCGCGGAACCATCTCGTTATGATCGAGCGTGGCCAGCAAAAGTGTCGCGGCTTCCCGCGCGCGCACAACAAGTTCTCTTGGGCGGTAGGGCATTCGGAAGTTTCTAGCTGTACGCGATTGCGCTTCGCGTCGCAATAGGAAACCCTCATTGTGCGCTAAAAAGAAAAGGCCCGGGAATTTCCTCCCGGGCCCCAGGGGGCTGCCTCTTATCCAAAGTTTCTAACTTCGCTTTTAGTGGATCGGACCCGCTGGACCAATCGCCGGCAGCTCATCGCCACCGGTAATAGGCCGTACAGGCTTTTTCTCGAACTTGCCAAGCGCAATTTCCAGCGCTTGCTCCGCGGTACGCACGAAGTGGATCTTCATGCCGTCCAGCATCTCGGCCGGTAAATCCTCCAGCACGTTCGGCTCGTTCTCCGACGGAAGAATTACTTCGCGGATGCCTGCGCGTTTCGCGCCCAGCACCTTCTCTTTGATTCCACCCACCGGGAGGACGATACCGGAAAGTGAAATTTCTCCCGTCATCGCCACCCGTGGCCGAATCGCTCGTCCACTCAATAGGCTCACCAGCGCGGTGACCATCGCCACGCCCGCTGACGGCCCGTCCTTGGGAATCGCGCCCGAAGGAACGTGAACGTGCAAGTCAAGCTTGCGGAAGAAATCCGGATCGATGCCATAACGCTCGGAGTTAGATCGCACCCAGCTCAGCGCCGCTCGCATCGATTCCTGCATCACCTCGCCTAGGTGCCCGGTCATGGTGAACTGCTTGCCACCCCGCGCCTTGCTGGCTTCGATGAAGACGATGTCTCCGCCCGCCGGTGTCCATACTAAGCCCACCGAAACTCCCGCCTTCGTGACGCGCTCTTCCACTTCCTTTTCTATCCTGACTTTCTGTATTCCGAGCGCTTCGCGAACCACTTCCGGAGTAACGATATGCTTTTGGGTCTTGCCTTCGGCGATGCGCCGGGCTTGCTTGCGCACGAGCGTTGCAATTTCGCGCTCGAGGTTTCGCACGCCGGCTTCGCGCGTGTAGTGAGCGATTAAGTCATGAATCGCTTCGTCCGTGAACTCAATCTGCTCGCCCAACACGATACCGTGTTCCTTCGTCTGCCGCGGAATCAGGAAGCGTTTTGCGATACCGATCTTCTCTTCTTCCGTGTATCCGGCAAGCTCGATGATTTCCATGCGGTCTCGCAACGGTTCTGGAATTGGATCCATCCAGTTGGCCGTGGCCACAAAGAGCACCTTCGATAGATCGAACGGAGTGTCGAGATAGTGATCGCGGAACGAAGAATTCTGCTCCGGATCGAGCACTTCCATCAACGCCGCCGAAGGATCGCCGCGGAAATCGCGTCCGAGCTTGTCGACCTCGTCCAGCATGAAAACTGGATCCATAGTCTCCGCCCGGCGGATTCCTTGGATGATTTGCCCGGGCAAAGCGCCGATGTATGTACGCCTGTGCCCGCGGATTTCAGCTTCGTCATGCATTCCGCCCAGCGATATGCGCACGAACTTGCGGCCCATGGCCCGTGCAATCGACTTTCCAAGCGAAGTTTTTCCCACACCTGGAGGCCCCAGGAAGCAAAGGATCGGACCTTTCATTCCCGGTTGTAGTTTCTTCACCGCAAGGTAATCCAGAATGCGCTCTTTCACCTTCGCGAGATCGTAGTGATCCTCGTCCAGGATTTCCTGCGCCTTCGAAATGTCGATGTCCTCTGTTCCGGAGGTTTTGTTCCACGGCAGCGCGGTCATCCATTCCAAATAGGTCCGCGCAACCATGTATTCCGCTGAAGCGGGAGTCATCTTCGCGAGGCGCTTCAATTCACGCTCGCATTCTTTCTTGGCCTCTGCGGTCATTCCCGATTCTTCGACCTTCTTGCGAAGTTCTTCTATCTCCGCTTGGCCGTCGTCGGACTCGCCGAGTTCCTTCTGAATCGCCTTCATTTGCTCACGAAGCAAAAACTCGCGCTGCGTCTGATTCACTTGCTCTTGAACTTGCTCGTGAATTTTGTTGCGCAAGTCGAGCACTTCGCGTTCTTTAGTTAGCTCGTTGATCAGAGTTTCAAGCCGCTTCTTCACGCTGAAGGTTTCCAACAGCTCTTGCCGAACCATCGTGCTCAGTGACGGCAACGTGAATGCCACAAAATCCGACAAACGTTCCGGCGAAGGTTGGTTCATCACTTCGGTCTGAAGATCGTCGGATAGTTGCGGTGAACGTGTTACCACCTCGCGAAACAGTTCCTGCACGTTCCGCTCGAGCGCGGTCAGTTCCGCATCGCGCTGATTTTCCAGGTCGGGTTGTGCTTCCACACGGCCGCGCAAGAATGGCTTCAACGAAACCACTTCAAGCACGCGTATGCGTTCCAGCCCTTCCAGGAATGCCACGATGTTTCCATTGGGCATCCGCACCATCTTGTGAACCCTCGCGAGCGTACCCACACTGTGCAAGTCCGCACCGGTGGGAACCTCAACGCGCGGATCCAGTTGCGCCACCACACCAAGCAGCTTCTCTGGCCCCTCCAGCGAATTCAAAAGCGCTAGAGAGCTCTCCCGCCCCACTGGCAGCGGCATCACCGCGCCCGGGAACAGGACGGTATCGCGCACAGGCAAAATCGCGAGTTGTTCTGGGATAACTCTATTTGGCTTACTCACCTGATCCCCCTTGTATACCAACCCACTCCTCCAGAATCTCTCACTTACAATTACGTTAGATGCAACGGACATAGAAAAGGTCCCACAGGAATTAGCCGGACGTTATAAAGTATGTTGATACTATCATACTAAGGTCTCTAACTCAAGGCTCCTAGGAACACTGATCCCAGCCTATATTTCCCGTAAGCATAAGAAAATAATTAACTTCACTGATTCTTGGCAGGCAGAGACTTTAGGAACTCAATGGCCTCTTCGCGGGTATGAATCAGGTCGTTTAGCTGAGCTTCTTCAACTGAATCCAGAATCTGCTTGAACGAAGGTCCCGGCTGAAGCCCCATAGCCACCAGGTCGTTTCCAGTCAAAAGCCTGGCTGGCCGAATCTGCTCCGCAGGCGTCTCTCGGATATATCTCTTCACGAAGTCATAATTATCGAGCATCCGGTGGCTCGAAAGGCAGTCCAGCCGGTGCAATTCCAGATGCTCATCGAAGCGATTTAACCGCGCGAATCGCTTCAGAGTGGAGGGCTTCATCTGCAGCACATCTTTGAACTTCATATGATTGGCCACCAGCGCCGCGATCTGCGCCGTATCTTCGTTCGAGAAACGTAGACGGCGGCAGATTTCTTCGGCCATCCGGACACCCACATCTACATGGCCGTCAAAACGAATCCTATCACCCGTCTGCGAAACCGGTTTGAACGTCGCTGGCTTTCCAACATCGTGCAAAAGCACGCCCCACGCGAGCGTCGGGGGACATCCCGCTGGAAGCTGCTGCAGCATAAGTAGCGTGTGAATCCACACGTCCCCTTCGGGATGATATTGCGGCGGCTGTTCCACGCCCTTCATGCGCGCAATTTCTGGAAGAATTTCGGGTAGCAACTTGGTTTCATCCAGCAGCTCGAATCCCCGTCGTGCCGCCCCTTCCGTAAGAAGTTTGGTTAGTTCGTCGCGAAGTCGCTCCGGAGAAACCTGCTTGATCTCCGGAGCTAGTTTTCGAATGGCCTGAAACGTTTTCCCTTCGATCGCATAATGCAGCCGCGCCGCAAAACGCACCGCTCGCACCAGCCGCAATTTATCTTCGCTGAAACGCTCTTCTGGATTTCCAATCGCTCGAATAATTCCAGCGCTCAGATCTTCGCGCCCGCCGACGAAATCCAGAACTTCTTTCGTCTCCGGATCCATCAGCAGAGCATTGATCGTAAAATCGCGGCGCTTCACATCCTCCTGCGCCGTTTTCGAAAACACCACGCTATCGGGATGGCGCCCGTCCGAGTAACCCACATCGGAGCGAAACGTGGCAACTTCCACCGTCACAATTGGATCATCTTCGCTGGCCGCCGGCTCCCCCACGAGCATCACTCCGAATTTCGCCCCCACTTCCAGCACCACGAAAGACTGAGAAAACAATTCGCGGATTCGTTCAGGTGTCCCATCCGTAGCGACGTCATAGTCCGCCGGCCCGCGCCCAAGAAGAATGTCGCGCACACACCCGCCCACAAAATAGGCTTGATGCCCAGCATCTTTTAGAATTCGGCAAATGCGCTCGGCGAGAACTCGCTGTTCCATTCCGTAATTATGAGCGAAATTCTTTGCGGTTGGTAGTTGTAGGGGTTTGTCGGTTCTATCTTGGCTCTGAAGAGAAGCGATCCAAACAACGCTTCTGGCGATTTAGCGAATCCCAACTTGTCCGCGTATGCTCTCGATCAACTTTTTGGAGTCGTAGCCAATCCCGGCCCTAAACACCGTCTCCACGCTTTCGATCGCTTTAATATTCTTTGAAGGATCGCCTTTTATCAAAACGAGGTCTGCTTGCTTGCCGGGGGCGAGGGTTCCGATGCGATCTTGCCAGCCGAGGAATATCGCGCCGTTCTCCGTGGCGACGTGAATCGCTTCCACTGGAGTTAGCCCCGCTTCCACCAGCAGTTCTATTTCGCGTTGGTCGCCGAAGCCCGGCAGCACGCCGCCGTTTCCCGTTGGATCGGGACCGCAAAGCAACAATCCTCCGGCCTTAAAAAACGCCAGCTCAAAATCCATCTCTTTGCGCAGCAGCGAAGTCATCGGCGAATCCAAAGGCACGCCGGCGCGCACGGTCAAATAGCTTTGCGCGGATTCGGCGGACATGGCATCCAGGGTGCGCTGCTGCAATTTCGGCCGACCCGGCACGTCGACTTCAAACACGGGCAAGGTCGAAGTCACCGCGACGTGGTGTGACACGAGATTGCGGATCAGGTCCTGCACCGGCGCCCCGTTCACGTCTTGTTTGGCCCACTCCGAGGTTCCGCTGGCTGGGCACACGTCCGGCTTCTTGCCCGCCTCGAATTCCGTGTCGGTAAAGACGGGCCCGTGCTCGAGATCGTCGATTCCCAGGGAGATGGCTTCGGGCCAAGTCACGGAACAAAGATGTCCAGTTAATTTCAGCTTGTGCGCGTGGGCTTCTTGGACCGCCGTGCCCAATTCCTCGCGCGTGATGTTCATATACGCTTTGAACGAGGTCATGCCTTCGGCCGCCCAGTAGTTCACCGTGCGTTTCGCATCGTCTGGGCCGGCCAATTCATGCATTTGCGCGATGAAGGTCGGCGCGCCTTCCAGATACGGAGCGGTGGCATCGATGCTCGGCCCCGGCATTAGATTCGCGTCAATGCGGCTCTTCACCTTCAGGTCGGTATAAGGCTCCACGCTGCCGGTGGTGCGCATGGTGGTGACGCCCGCCGCTAAATAAAGACGCGGTGCGGTGTAAGGAATCTCCGCAACGAATATACCGGGCTCGGCAATGTTTCCAGCGCCAAATTGCAGAGCCGCCGAGTCGGTATAGTAGAGATGGTTGTGCATTCCAACCAAGCCCGGGATCACCGTGTAGCCGGTGCGGTCCATAATCTGCGCACCCTGCGGATTTTGCGCTGATGCAGCCGGCCCGATCGACTGTATCTTGCCATTCGCGATCGCTAGAGCCTGATCCTCTTTCGGCGCCGCGCCCGTTCCATCGATCACGCGCACGTGGTTTAGAACGACCACCGGCGCATCGACGCTGACGAATTCCGCGACATCCGGCGCCTTCTGCGTTTGCGCAACCGCACTCGTGCCAACGAGCAGCAAACCAAGCAGAGTCAAAAAACGCATCTCCCCACCTCGCAAGACCTTTGTGAAATATCTGGTAAGCGGTCGCATTCTATCCCACATTTCTCCATTAGGAACGGCGCCACTCGGAGAAACCGTCGCGGTTGATCTGGCAATCTAGGCCGTCACACGAAGAACGAGAGCGGTGATGTCGTCATGCTGCCGCGCATAGCCCACAAAACTGTTCACATCCGTCATTACCCGCGAAAGAACGTCTGCAGCGCTCCCCGAAGTCGTATTCAAACTGCCCAGAAGCCGCTCCTCGCGAAACTCTTCGCCCGTCTCGTTCACCGCTTCCACCACGCCATCGGTAAAAACAAAAAGCAAATCGCCTGGCATCAGTTGCGTGCGGCCGGAAATGTACGGCAGCTCGTTGTCCGTGAAAACGGGCAACCCCAGCGGCGGTCCGCCGGTCGAAAGCCTCTCGATTAGCCCCGAAACGCGCCGCAAGATCGGGTCATTGTGCCCGCAGTTCACATAGGTCATCTCGCGCGTATCCAGATTTATTTCGGCTAGAAATGCGGTCGTGAACCGCAGGCCTTCTAAACTGTGCGCCCGCGCGTAGCGTTCGAGTCCCGCGACAATTTCATCCAGCGAAGCCGTCGTGGCTGCCAACGCTCTTAAGCTCGCCTGGAACGTCGCCATCAATAACGCCGCCGGCACGCTTTTTCCCGCAACGTCCGCAACAGCGATCACTAATGAAGGCTTGCTCGCGCCGCTTGCCAGCAACGGACGCAAAAACGCATCGTAGTAATCGCCCGCAACTGTATTCTGAGGCCGCGTTGCAAAGGCGATATCTATGCCGGGAATTTCCGGAGCCCGCGCCGGCACCAACCATTGCTGAATCTCGCGCGCGATTTCCAGATCGCGCTTCATGGTCACGCGGTCAGCCAACTCCAGCGCCAGCAAAATAAACAAAATGATTGCGCCAAGGCCTTCAAAGCCGGTATCACCGCCGTTCGAGTGAACCTGCGGAACGATCAGGATCAAAACGAGCGCAATAATCAGCAAGACCCGCCGCGCAGGCGAGAGCTTCATCAACATCGCCTGAAATAAGCCCCACGCAGCGAATAGAATTTTTTTAAATTTGGATTTTTCGCGTCCGATGGCGTCCCAATCCACGTCCTTCGAATAAAGGCCGTAGCTCGATCGCGCTTCAGACTTAAATTCGCCCCAAAGCTGGCCGATTTTCAGGCCCTCCGTCACGCGCGCCCAAAAATCGCGCACGTTGCCAATGGCGCCCTTGGAACGCTTGCCCGGGTTGGAAGCCACCGCCATGAGAACGAAACTATAGGACAGGAATCAGATTGCGGCAAATTTGTTTGGAACGAAGCAAATATTGCAGGAATGAAAAATCTAACGATGTTCGTCGCCATCATCGCGACTCTTAAGCGACCCGCCCAATTGCACTTTCGAAAATCCGAATCGGTCGCGAAGACTGTCAGTCGTCCGCGCCAGACGCTCCAGTTTTTCGCGGCGCCCGGGATCGAGAAGTTCCATCTGGCCGGAGCCGCTGGAGAATGAAGAAAGCTCGACGCCTACCAACCTCAATTTTGCCGCACCATCCCAGGCGCGCGAGAAAAGATCTCGAATCGCATGCAAGAATATCGAATCCAAATCGGAAGGTTCCGCAAGCGTCTGACTGCGCGTGATAGTCGTAAAGTTGATGAAACGCAAGGTAATTGAAACGGTGCGAGCGTGCAGACCCGCATCACGCAACCGCTTGGATGCCTTCTGGCAAAGATGGCTCAGCGTTGACTCCAGAATTTCCCGCTCGTTCGTGTCCTGGCCAAAAGTCTGATTATGCGAAAGCGATTTCGGCTCGGCATCCACGAAAAACTCATACGAATCGATTCCACGCGCTTTGCGAAACAGCGCTTGCCCCCATTTCCCAAAAACTTCTTCCAGTTTTTCAAGCGAAACATTCTGAAGTTGCGCAATTGTCTCCACACCGAGATTTTTCAGCGCCGCCTCCGTCACTTTTCCGATCCCTGGAATCCTTCTCACCGACAACGGCGATAGAAAAGCAGCTTCGCTTCCCGGCGGAACCCAAACCAGCCCGCGAGGCTTGGCCTGTTCGCTCGCAACTTTTGCCACCAAGCGCGTAGCCGCCAATCCACCTGAGCACGGCAGCCCAGTCGTCCCGGTAATTTCCACCAAAAGCTTGTGCGCCGCGCCAAAAGACGGGCCGTGCAGGCGCTCCGTCCCCGCTAAATCCAGATACGCTTCGTCGATCGAAGCCATCTCCACCGTCGGCGAATATTTCGCCAGCACGGCGGCCACACGATCGCTCCACTGCCCATAAAGTTCATGGTGCCCGTCGAGAAACACCGCGTGCGGACAAAGTTTTCCCGCCGTGCGCAGCGCCATCGCCGAGTGCACACCGAACCGTCGCGCTTCGTAACTCGCCGACGTCACCACTCCGCGCTGGTCGCGCTGCCCCCCAACGATCACCGCAAGCCCCACCAAGTCGGGACGCGCCAGCAGCTCAACGGAAACGAAAAACGCGTCCATATCGATGTGAAGAATGGTCGCCGAAGAATCCGCCGCGGTGGGTGCCGACGCATCATGCTTCGCGCGAAAATGGGCTAGCTTCGGCATTGCTAAATCGGGCGAGAGCTAGATTGTATGACAAAAAGGTTGCGAAGTTCGCTCAGGGAGTTCCGCCACACAGTTTCGTCAAACTCGATCGGCAGCAGCCACCCTCGGGATGCGCGCCAGATCGTTCATAAATGTGACGTTTGTCCAGCACTTCTGCTCCGCCAATATCGCGCGCACATGTTCCGCGGCGTTATAGCCAAGTTCTAAGACGAGGATCCCGCCGCTGCGAAGCAGCCTGCCGGCTTCTTCGATCAGCCGAGCGTACATTTCCACACCGGTCGGTCCCCCGAAGAGCGCCAAATCCGGCTCGTGATCGCGCACCTCGCGCTGCAATTGAGCGCTCTCTTCGCGCGCAACGTACGGCGGATTGCTGACAATAAGATCAAATTCCCGCGATTGGTTGCTATCGCTTGCGCCCTCATCCAGACCATCCAGCAAATTTGTTTGGATAAAATGAATGCGATCGCCGATAGCGTGACGTGCCGCATTGCGCCGCGCCACTTCAATAGCAGCCGCGGATATATCCGTCGCGAAAATCTCTGCGTGCGGCAATTCATATGCCAGGGCCACAGCCAGACAGCCCGAACCTGTCCCCACGTCCGCAATTCGCAGTTTTTCTCGCGGCAATCCTGAGTCGAGATGAATCTTAAACCCACGAGGCCCAAGCCGCGCCAGTGCAACTTCCATTACGTGTTCGGTTTCCGGTCGCGGGATCAGCACCGCCGGCGTAACTTCAAATTCCAGTCCCCAAAACTCCTGCCTGCCAGTCAAATACTGCGTCGGCTCACCCGCCGCGCGGCGCGCAATCAAGCCCAAGTATTTTTCGATGGCGGCAGCGTCAAGCAGAAATTCCGGATGTGTGTAAAGCCACGTACGATCGCGTCCCAGTGCGTGCATCAGAAGAAGCTCAGTAGCCAACGTATGCGACGCCACATTCGCCGCGCGCAGCCGCGCCATTCCTTCTTTCAAAGCTGAGCGCACATCCAAAGCAGAAATGTTCGAGGCTCTGTCTGGGGTAGACATGAGGTCACCGCTACGTCAGCTTAAGCTTCCACGAGTTCTTGCTTCAGCCGCTCCGATTCATAATGAGTGGAAAGCGCGTCAACAATGGGGCCGAGCTTCCCTTCCATCACCTGATCGAGTTGATGCAGCGTCAATCCGATGCGATGGTCGGTAACGCGGTTCTGTGGAAAATTGTACGTCCGAATTTTTTCCGAGCGGTCGCCGGTTTTGATTTGCCCGCGACGCTCGGCAGCAATCGCTTCGTGCTGTTTGGCTTGTTCCATTTCGTACAGCCGCGCGCGCAGCACGCGCATAGCTTTCGCGCGATTTTTAATTTGTGATTTTTCGTCCTGCTGCGAAACCACCAGGCCGCTGGGAATGTGCGTGATGCGCACAGCCGAGTAGGTCGTGTTCACCGATTGCCCGCCGGGTCCGGAGGAGCAAAACGTGTCGATGCGCAGATCTTTTGCCTCAATCTTGATGTCAATGTCGTCCGCTTCAGGAAGCACCGCAACGGTCGCGGCGGATGTATGGATGCGCCCCTGCTGCTCGGTGGCTGGAACGCGCTGCACGCGATGCACGCCGCTTTCATACTTCAGCTTCGAATAAACTTTGTTGCCCTGAATCGCAGCCACAATTTCTTTCGTTCCGCCAATAGAAGAAGCCGAGCTTTCCAGAATTTCCACTTTCCAGTTCTGCGTTTCAGCGTAGCGCGAATACATGCGGAAAAGTTCGCCCGCAAAAAGCGAGGCTTCGTCTCCGCCGGTTCCCGCCCGGATTTCCACGATCACGTTCTTGTCATCGTTCGGATCGCGCGGGAGCAACAGGAATTTCAGTTCGCGCTCCACGATTTCGCTCCGCGCTTCCAGCTCGTGCTCTTCATCATGCGCCATCTGCTTCATTTCCGTGTCGTCTGTTTCCACCAGCAGTTGCTTGGCGCCTTGCAATCCCTTCTGAATTTCTTTCCATTCGCGATATTTCGCCACCATCTCCGCCATTTCGGCGTGCGTCTTCGCGAGCTTCTGGAAACGCGCCGAGTCGTTATGCACTTCGGGCGAGGAAAGCTGCTGCGTCAATTCTTCGTAGCGTGACTCGATGTTATCGAGTTTTTCAAATAGCGTTAAGTTCGCCATGGCCGCGCCTCATAAACAACGGAATACAAAGTCTGTGGATGGAAAAATCCGGAAAGGGCAGCGCTCCGATCGGAGCGGGGAGAATGCGCTAATAAAAGGAAGCAAACATTGCCGTTAATCTAGGCTAAGGATATCCACAATCACCTGCTGAGTCAAACGGCGTCTCTGAGACACGCGTTCAACGTCGCACGAAAGTATGATTTCCGTAGTAATCTCTGGAACATGCGCATCTTCCAACTTTTTCGGATTCTCCTGCTATTTTCTCTGTGCCTGGGATTTGCTTCACTCGCCGGCGCCCAATCCGAAAAAAATCCGCAGCAAATCGCAATCACCCACGTAACGGTCATCAATCCCGGCACATCCTCGGTGCAACCAGATTCCACCGTCGTTATCACCGGCGCTCACATTACTGCCGTTTCCGACTCGGAAAATTTCAAACTGCCGAGCGGCGCGCGTGTTATTGACGGCAGAGGCCACTATCTAATCCCAGGCTTGTGGGACATGCACGTCCATTCCGCTTTCGGCGACTGGTTCCCCGGTGGCCGCGACATTATCTTGCCTCTCTTCATTGCCAACGGCGTGACCGGAGTGCGCGACATGGGCGGAGACATCCCTGTGCTCCTGGCCTGGCGCAAGCAAATCGCCGAAGGCCAGATCGTTGGTCCGCGAATGGTCATTTCCGGTCCCATGCTCGATGGATATCTTGCGGACGGCAAAAGTCTGCGCTTCCCGAGCTCCATCCCGGTGACGACACCGGCAAGCGCCGTCGCCGCAGTCGATTCGCTCAAGGCTCAAGGCGTCGATTTCATCAAAGTGCAGTCGGAAGTTCCAGATGATGCCTACCACGCAGCAGCGGCAGAGGCGCACAAACAAGGTCTGCCATTCGTCGGCCATGTGCCGGACAGAGTTCGCCTGGAAGAAACCATCGCGGCAGGGCAAAAAAGTATCGAACATCTGATGGGAATCTTCGAAGCCTGCTCCGGTCAAGAAGACAAATTTATCAGCGGCAAAGGTGACTTGAAACTGATGCTTTCGTCTCACGACGAGCAGAAGTGCGACGCGCTGATTGCCTTGCTTGCGAAAAGCCAGACGTGGCAAGTCCCTACATTGGTCTGGCAGCGCGGCGGCACCTTCCTGGATCAGCGCGATCTGAAACACCAGCCGCTCGACAAGTACGTTCCGGCCTACTGGCGCGACGTAACTTGGCGTCGCTTCACCGATGAGATGATGCCGGACCTTCTAAAAGACCCGCTCGCGCTGCGTCAGGAATATTTTGCGCGCAATTTACAAATGGTGGGAACCATGCATCGCGCAGGCGTGCCCTTCATGGCCGGCACGGATACCGCGCCCGGCGTTTACATCATGCCGGGATTCAGCTTGCACGACGAACTCGCTAACTTTGTTGAAGCCGGATTTACGCCAATGGAGGCGCTGCAGGCTGCCACGAGCAACCCGGCCAAATTTTTGGACGCCGAAAACAGTTTCGGATCCATCGAGCCGGGCAAGACCGCCGATCTCGTTCTGCTTAACGCGAACCCACTTGATGATATCCACAACACGCAAAAGATCGTTGCGGTAATCGCAAACGGCCGGCTTTTCGATCGCGCCGCCCTGGACGAAATCCTAAAGCACGTGGAAGCTTCCGCTAAGCAGCAAAAGTAAAAGCGATTAATCGCGGAAGAAATCCTACCGCGGCAGCCCTTTGCTGCAACCGCTTCGTGTACTACGATACGACCCTATTCATGACTGCCGGCAACCAAACAACAAAGAATCACGCTGACGAAATGCTCTGGGGCTTTTGGTATCCCGCGCTGCGCAGCGAGCAAGTGCGCGGAAGAAAACTTGTGCGTGCAATGCTGCTTGATGTCCCGCTTGTCCTCGGCCGCGATTCCGCCGGAAAAGCTTTTGCGCTGCGCGACGTTTGCCCGCACCGCGCCTTCCCTCTTTCCTTTGGCCAATTCGACGGCAAAACCGTTGAATGCGCCTACCATGGCTGGCGCTTCGAAGCCCACACCGGCCAATGCCAGGAGATCCCTTCGCTCACGCCCGATTCAAAAATAAAATGTGAGCGCATTTACGCCGGAAGTTTTCCCTGTGAGGAGCGCGATGGCTACATCTGGTGCTTCCTGAACAACCCGGAAGGTCGAGCCCTCGAAAACCCGCCGCCACCGGTGCCAGAGCTGCCCACATTCAGCGCGCACTATCAAGTGGCTCATCTTTGGGCCAATCTTCCGTGCGGCGTCGATCAAGCCATCATCGGCTTGATGGATCCTGCGCACGGCCCCTTCGTTCATCAAGCTTGGTGGTGGCGCAGCCGCCGCAGCATCCGCGAAAAACAAAAACAATTCGAGCCCATCCCGAATGGTTTCCGCATGAGCCCGCACGCGCCCTCTGCAAACAGCGCGCCTTACAAAATTCTGAAGCTGCTTACCGGCGAGCCGGCCACCACCATGATCGATTTCGTTCTTCCAAACCAGCGCTTCGAACAAATCCGCGCCGGCCGCTACTGGCTCTCTAGCCGCACGACGGTCACGCCGATTCGCAGCGATCTCTGCCGCTTGGATTTTTGCGCCGCATGGAACATTCTCACCTGGTTCCCGGTCGTGTCTTTCATCATTCACGTTTTCGGACCGCGATTTATTCGCCAGGATACCGAAGTGATCGAAAAGCAAGCGCTGGGATTGAAATACGAAGACCGCATGATGCTGGTGGACGACGCCGACCGCCAAGCGCGCTGGTATTTCGAATTGAAAGCCGCCTATCTCGAATCGCGTCGCACTGGTACCCCAATCAAGAATCCACTGGAAGGCCCTGTCACGCTGCGCTGGCGCTCGTAGGAGGTATAACCCTCAAACTATTTTCATTTCTACCCATGCTGTTTAGGGGCGGTAAATTAAGAAGTAATACAGGATCTGGCCAACGGCATCGTGCATAGCAACATAAAGGCGCGCAGGAGTCTCACGGATTTTCTGGAAGTATCGACCTCTAAGCAATACCATTCCATCCCAAGGAACATTATTAGCCCTCCTGAGACAGCTGGCAAACACACGATGATCGCTACGATTTTCACAATTGCTGACTGTTGGTTCGCTTCAAAAAATGTGGCATGCATCGTCAAAGCAAAGAGGACGCCAAGGACCAAAGATAATGCCGACAAGACCAAAAACCGACGGCGCGCATGACGTGAGAGCATCCAATTCCTGTCAAACTGAATGATGTTGAACATTCCAGCAGGCACTCTGCGCGTGATATTACGCCAAGAAGAATGGATATGCATCGCTTTTACCGAAGCTGCCCAAGTTCGAATGTCGTTTCCACCTCTTGATCGTCCGGAGTGTGAACCTTCACGTCCACGTCATCGTAAGAATCGATCTTGTCCATGTCGTACCGCAATTCGATAATCGCTCCGGAAATCTGGTAGATGTTTGAAACGGCATCGGAATAGAGCAAATACACTTGCGTCGATTGCGCGGAAATTTCCTTCTTTCCTTGCACCAGCTGTATCTGGAAGTCCCGTTGAAAATCCGGCATCGGCACTCCCGGCGCTGTCGGGTTCCAGGGAGGAGGCCCCGGATACGTATCGGTCAAGTCCACTCCCACTCGCACGATGAACGGAAAATCTTTGCCCGCAAATTCTTTCTCCGCGCCTTGAGTATCTTTGTTCATATCGGTCTGGCCGAGCTCTACGATCTGCGCGTAAGGCGTCTCCACACTGATAGCCGCCACATGTGGACCGCTTTTCGGCATCGGCAAAGAATGTTTGTAGCGCGCCAAAAATTCGGTGGTGATCTCGTCATTTCGACTTCCCAGCATGTAAGCGGCGCGAATCGCAGTGGAAGAAAGCGGGTACTCGAATGCAAACGCAGGCAGCGCAATCGCTGCAACAACTAACAGGACGGAGAGCCCGAAACGCTGGGTGGGTTTCATGGTGGCCTCCTACTCTACTTATATTGACGTACACAGGCCGATTTTGGGCGCAACGGGCCTAGCGTCCCAGACTGCTGAGGAAGGGATAATGTTCCGCCGCACCCATAAAGAAGAGCATAGGGAAGGAAAGCCAGAAACCCACGCACGACGCGAGAAAACTCCAGCGTGCTAATCGCGCGGCTTGCGGCGGCATGGGCGTGCCTTGCTCCGCGCTCGCACGCGTCCACTCGATCATCCGCTTCTGCACGCGCCAAACCACGCCCCAGGCATTCAACAACATTAGAAGCCCCAGCCCTCCGCCGACGCTTATACAAAGATGCGCGTTTGAAACGTCCGCCCCGCCATTCAGGTCCAGCACTATCCACGACGCCGCAATCACAATTATCGAAATCGAAATCGTGCGCACCCAAGGATTGTCCAAAATACCTTCGTGCGGAAGTTGCAGCGGATAAATCAGCGCGAACGCCACCAGCCAAACCAGTACCCACCAGCCAAACCATTTCAATATGAGTGACGCGTCTCTCGCGTTGTGCGCATCCACACTAAGCAGATGAAAGTAGTAATGAAGGCCCACCACCACCGTGATCAGAGCAGACCAGCGAAACCAAGCCATCGCCCGCGACATCATCACCGGATAAATTTTGGCGCGCACGGGTCCGTCGAGCTGTTTCATTGTTGAAAAACCAACCAGGTTGAAAAAATAGAGCAGTCCGATCCATATGATTCCGAAAATAAAGTGCAGCCAGCGCAGGACGATAAGTTCGGCCGCGCCACCTCCCTCCGGAAACGAAAAATGCGGGGTGAGGAGATGAAGGATCGTTGTAAACGTCGAGAAATTCACTAGGAACTCCGTCGAGCCAAATTTCAGTGGTTACGCTATCGGAAATTCACGCGGCAAGTCAATCGCGCATCGGCCTCAAACCAGTTCTGCAATCGCTCAGTCTCCCCAACGCCCAGCGCGCGTGCTCGGCAATCACCGCGTCATCGTTGCCGGCAAGACGTTCGAGCAAGCCAATCACGCGCCGATGTGCGCTCGAACCCCGCTCCACACCCGAATTCCCGAGCGCCACACACGCGTTGCGAACGATCCCCCGCCATTTCGTCCGCTTCACCGCGCTCCCGCGAAAAATGGCGCTGAATTCTTCCTGCGTTAACGCCGCGAGCCTTTCCAGCTCCGGCGCGAACAAAGATTCTTGCTGTTTTCCATTCCCGCTTTCGCCATTCGACGGAAATCTTCGTGGCTGAAATTCAGCGAGCTGAGTTACGGGAGATTTGCGATTCCACGGACACACATCCTGGCAAATATCGCAGCCGATAACTGCGCGTCCCATCGCCGGCCGCAGTTCTTCCGGAATCACTCCGCGCAATTCAATGGCGAGATAAGAAATACATTTGCTCGCATCCAGAACGTAGGGCGCAGGAAAAGCCTGCGTGGGACAGGCATCCAAACACAGCCGGCAATTTCCGCAAAGGTCCGGCGCCGGCGGTTCACCAGCCGGCACAGAAGACGCCAGATCTAGAGTCGTTACGATTACTCCGAGAAACAGCCACGATCCAATTCCCTCATTAATTAAACACGTGTTCTTAGCAAGCCAACCAAGCCCCGCGTATTTCGCCGCAATCCGTTCAATGATCGGACCCGTATCCACATACGCGCGCGCTTCAAATGGCTCCGCGAATTGCTCGCGCATAGCATCAACTACTCTCTCGAGTTTTTCGCGAAGCACCTCGTGATAATCGTCGCCCCAGGCATAACGCGAAATCCAGCCGCGCGGCGCATCATCACCGCGAGTAACAGGCACTTCCGTGGAACAAGGAACAGCCGAATTATAGTTCAACGCCACCACGATCAGACTTCGCGCCCCATCCAACACTAAACGTGGGTCGCCACGCCGCGAGTCGCGCAGATAATTCATCTCCCCCGCATACCCGCGCGCCAACCATTCCGGCAAGTACCCCAGCTCTTCAAATTTTCCGCTGAATGAATCCGTAGGCCGATTCGCCGAATCCGCCGGAATTAGCGCAACGCCGCATAAATCAAATCCAACCGTCTTCGCCTGCTCACAAATCCATCGAGTTTTTCCGGTGCTGTTCATAAACTGATATTTCATTATCGGCCCATTAATATCCCGCCGGACAGCGACTTTCCTCCATTGGCCTATCCCTCCTGCGACTGCTACAATGCCCGCCATGGCAGATTGGCGCCAAATTCAGGCTCGCATTCGCAAAGCCAAAAATAGTCCGGACGCTCACGCCAAGCTCTCCGAGCTTTACCAGCGCACGCGTGACGCCATGGTGGCCTGGGAACTCGCCTTAATCCAGGAAAAAGCCGATCTCAAAGATGACGCCGTGAAGTGGTATACCATCGCCGCCGAACGCTTCCGTCGAGCCGAGTGGAAGAAGAAAGCCGAGGAAGCCTTGACCAGGTTGGGCGCCGTCCTCCCTGTAGCCAACGAAATGGCCATGAACGCGGAAGGTAGCGCCGAAGAGCCACGCCTCACGACTGCCTCAGAGTTGCCGGAAGAAAAAACGGAGCCGCTGGCCCTGGGGGAGATTTCCGAGCCGGCCGAGGAATCGCATCCTTCGGATGCCGCTGAAGCCTCGTCAGCCGGCGCTCCCGAATCCGGCGACGCAGAAAAAAAGAAGCGTCGTCGTGGACGCCGCGGCGGCCGAGGACGCCGACGCAAAGGCGCAGCGACCACATCGGGTCTTCCTTCACAAGCCTTTGCTGAATCAGCAACAGCACCATCACAATCCGCGCCTCCGCCGCAATCGCGGCCACCCGCGCAAGCTCGACAACAATCTCCCAGGACCGCTTCGCCTCGAACGGAATCTTTCGAACGTGCTCCGGCTCCTTCCGCGCCGCAGCCCAGTTCCTTTGAAACTCCTGAGCCGTCCCGAGCGGAGCAAGCTGCGCCGATGCTCCCATCCGAGCGCACCGCGCACGGACGTGCAGGCGATCCGGCCCTGGCTTCGCGCATGTCGCATCTTGAATCGATGCTGCGCCGCCTGGTCGCAAGTCCGCTGCATCGTCTCGACACAGAAGAAGCCCCCGCCGGCCCCGGCGTATTGCTGCTCTCCGATTCCGATCAGATCACTTCATATTATGTGGAAGCCTGCCAGACACTCCGCGTAGGTGTCGGAAACCTGGCTCGTGGTCTGCGTGGCAGCGCTGGCAAACCCACGCGAGGCACGCGCACCTCATTCGATAGCGGTCTGAAGGCTAAACTTGCCGAACATTTGGGAATCACCGAAGCAAAAGTTTCCCAGTATTTGAAGGACCACTGTGTAGTCCGCTGGATTCAACTCGACGACGACGCCCCGCACCTCGCCCACTTCGCCATCGGTGTCCTGCGTACTCCCCTCAACCTGGATTAATTGCCACATTCCTTAGTACTTGGCCCTCCCGTTAGCTACCCCCTGTCCCCGTTCAACCCTCCAATTGCACCTTTGGATGCACCCTCCTAGACCTTCCCTCGCATTCCGGGCAAACTTTGGTACGGTAACAAGTTACGGGTGTGGCTCACCCGTTGGGGTCATAGGGCATTACGGGGTTTCGCCACTTAATCATAGACTCGGTCATCAAAAGGAAAGGTGGAGGATTATGCCGAAAACAGTAGGCAATCAACTTTGGAAATCGTTCGATTGGGCGCTGTGCAAAACAGCGGGGGTAACCTTCGACACGATTCAATTTTTCAATAAGTTCAACCCGAATCCTTCCTTTATTCCCAAGTGGTCTGATAAGCCGATGCTGAAATCATGGGAGAAGTCCAAGCCCACGCTCGGCTGGCCACGCACCACCGACTCATTGTGTCCTTCTTGCGTGCACGAAGCGCGCGAAGCGATCATGAGCGGCTCAAAAGATTGGACCGACTTGGTACACGAAAAGGTCGGCGAAATTAAAGCTCAGATCATCGAGCGCGACGGTCAAGTTTGGATGGTGAAAGAATGCCCCATCCACGGCAAGTGTGAAGATTTGATGGCCGCAGATTCCAAATTCCTCGAATGGATCGAAAAGAATTTCCCCGGTCGCGATATCCCGGCGCATAACGACGAAGATATGCACCGTCATGGCTCCAGCACGATTCGCCACGGCCGCGGTTCGGTCCTCACCGTTGACCTCACCAATCGCTGCAACATGATGTGCGACCCTTGCTTCATGGACGCCAACCAAGTCGGCTACGTCCACGAACTGAACTGGGAAGAAATCCAGGAAATCCTGGAGAACGCCACCAAGATCAAGCCGCGCCGCCAAATGTCCGTGCAGTTCTCCGGCGGCGAACCGACCATGCATCCGCGTTTCCTTGACGCCGTTCGCTTCGCCCGCAAAGTTGGCTACAACAGCGTGCAAGCTGCGACCAACGGAATCGAGTTCGCCAAGAGCAAGGAATTCTGCGCTAAGGCTTTCGAGGCCGGCTTGCGTTACGCCTACCTCCAGTTTGACGGCATCGGCAATGACGCGAACAGCCATCGCCAGGTCGGCAATCTCTTCGACGTGAAGCTCCGCGCCATCGAAAACATGCATGCGGCGGGCATCGACATCGTTCTGGTCACCACCATCGTCAACAACGTGAACAACGATCAAGTCGGACCGATCGTGAAGTTCGCCATGGAAAACCCCAAGAAAATCTCCTTCGTTTCTTTCCAGCCCGTTTCCTTTACCGGGCGCGACGAAGAAATCACTCCTGAACGCCGCCTGCGCCAACGCTACACGCTGTCTCACTTGGCGCAGGACGTCAGCAAGCAGGTCGGCAGAATCGAACCGACTCGCGACTGGTTCCCGATATCGCTAATCAGCCCGTTCTCTGATTTCGCTGACTTGGCGCACGGTCCCGATGCCATGTGGGGACAGATGAGCTGCGGCTGCCACCCGAATTGCGGCGTGGGCACTGCCGTCATGATCAACAAGGAAAACAAGGAATGGGCGCCGGTACCGAAATTCCTGAACGTTCCAGGTCTCGTCGCTGACATCAGCAAAGTCACCGACGCTTCGCGCGGCAAGAAATTTTCAGCTTACATGGCCGCCATGGCGCTGCTGAAGAATTATCATCCGTTCCAGGCCCCTCCAAGCTTGCGCCTCAAGGATCTCTGGAAGAAGTTTGATAAGACCTTCGGCGTGCGTGGCCAGGACAAAGCTGAAAAGGTTTACGGTAAGGTCGGTCCGGATCGCACCTTGGACGACTCCATGAAGCGCCGCCAGGATCCCTGGAATTTCCTTTTCCTCGCGGGTATGTGGTTCCAGGATCTTTTCAACTACGATTTCCGCCGCACGGAAATGTGCATCATCCCCTACGCCACGCAGCAAGGTGAAATTTCCTTCTGCGCTTACAATACCGGCATCGGCTGGCGCAAAATTATCGAGAACATGTACAAGAACGCGACCGTCGCTCAGTGGTACAAAGAGCACGGCAAGCACGAAATTTTCGCCAAGGGTAAGAAGGTTGACCTCCAGAGCTACGAGCACACTCTGCGCATCGATGAAGATGATGCAGCGCGCGTTCGTCACCTCGAGCATGACATTCCTCTGACCGCGGCCGAAGAAGACCGCGCTCGCCGCCGCAAGGCCAACGAGGAAGCTGCCAAGGTTCGCCGCATCTACGAAGAGCTCGTGCTGAAGAAGTCCACCGAAACCGTCGTCCAGATCGGCTCCATTCAGCAGATCCAAATGGCAGTTCCGGGCGCCACCGTCAAGCCTGCCCGTCCGGCAGGCGGGCCGGTGCAGATTGCCGGCGCCAATGACCACGGCCACAGCAATGGAAACGGCCACAAGAATGGAAACGGAAACGCCGTCAACGCCGAAAAGACCAATGCCGAAGAGGCTGCCGTCGCCGGCGACTAATTTTCTTTAATCCCTGGCAGATTTGCCAACAGCCCCGGCCGGAGCCGGGGCTGTTTTTTTAGCGCACTTTTCGTCATATTTTCTGAGCATTATCATTATGTTGATCACAGCGCGCTGCAATGTACGATAGCCAAATGCACGTATTTGAGATAATCGCTGCCGGTGAACCTTGCGCTGTATTTGACAGCTGGGTCGAGACACTTCGCCGAGCTGACATCCAAGCCAAACAGATGTCGATAGCCGACTATGATCGCCAGACCGGACATGACCCAAAGCCGCACCCGAGAGGAAGCGAAGTGTACGTTCTTGTTCCAGCCGAGAAGCTCGAAGAAGCCCTGAAAATACTTAAGAACTTCGTAGACACCGCAAATGGGCAAGCTTCAAAGGTATAGGTTTCAGGACAGACGAATGCCGATATACGAATATCTTTGCGATGATTGTGGCGAGCCCGAGCGCATCGTTATGAGCCAGACCCAAGCCATAACCTGCCCAAAGTGCGCCAGCGCAAAACATACTATCCAGCTTTCCGTCTTCGCCGCGCCCTCCAACGGCGCAAAATCCGCTTCAAGTTCATCCGCCTCATCCGGAGGCTGTGGCTGCACGCCTCGCACCTGCGGTTGCCACTAGCCCTTCACGTGAAAGCGTGGACCGAAATCCTAATCGCCCTTCAAACGCTGCGCAAATAGCCAGGGCAATAATTCCCGTTCGCTGAACGCCGTATCCCACACCGCGTGGCCGATCCCAGGATATTCCGTATACTTCGGCGTTCCTCCCGCCTGTTTCAGCGAAGCCACCCACGCGCGCGCAATCTCCACGTTTACCACCGGATCCGCCTGCCCCTGAAAAATCCACGCCGGCACTTTCGCTACACGCGGAATCATCGACGCATCTCCGTACCCGCACAACGTAATCGCGCCGGCAAATTCATTCTGAGACATAGCCAACGCACTCCAAACTCCTTCGCCACCCATCGATTGCCCCGCCACGTACGCTCGTTCCGGATCGATGCTGTATTCCTTTTCCACCGCGGCAAGAATTTCCAGCGCAAGCCGAATCGAAACAGGAGGCGTATTCGCGTGCGGCCGCGCCCACCCTTTGGTCATTTCCACCTGCGGCGCCAGCACAAACGCGTGATACTTGGCCTGATTTTCAGCGGTAGTCCAAATGTGCGAACCGGGGAAATTGCTGCCCGAAATTTGCTTCAAGTTATCTGACCCGCGCCCCGCCGCATCGTGCAGCCACAAAACAACTGGATATTTTTTCGCCCGATCGTATTCCGGTGGCACGAACAATCGATACTGCATCGTCTCGCCCGTCGAACTGTGGTACGACCGCGCCAAAAATCCTTCGCCCGGCGATTCTTTTGATTGCGTCCCCGCAGCCGTTAGAAACAAAAAAATCACAGCCGGAGCAAAACTCGATCGAACGAACATGCCTCCAGCTTACCTTTTCACTTCACGCATGCACATTGGAAAACGACGGAGCGCTTTTAAGGTTTGAATGTAGCGCCGCGGTCTTCAGCGCGGCAGCTCTTAGAGAAGCCCGCGCCATCTCGCTCGTTTGCTCATTGCCAATTCGTGATCTTCAGAAAGAGGACAACCTCGAAAAACTTAGCGCGAATATTTCTTAGCATACGCCGGAGGCTCCAAACCCGCTTTCAACCGCGGATCGCTAATTGGAGCCGCTGGCACAGTCGCAAGCGGCACCACCCCCGCCCAAATCGGCAATTCATAATCCTCTGCGTCATCTTTCGGCGGTCCCTTGCGGACTTTCGCGGAGACTTCAGCCAGCGGCAGCGCCAGCACCGATGTAGCCTTCAGCTCCGCTTCCGTCGGCAGCCTCACGTCATTCCAGCGCCCGCGCACGATATGTTCGGTAAACGCTTCCAGCGCCTTAAGTTTCTCCGCCGGATCGGAAACCAGCGTCGCGTGCCCCAACATCACCACCGACCTATAATTCATCGAGTGATGAAACGCCGACCGCGCCAGCACCAATCCATCCAGCAGCGTCACCGTCACGCAAACTTGCACGCCTTCCGCCAGCGTCCGCAACATCCGGCTCGCAGCCGAACCATGAATGTAGAGAGTGTCTCCCACCCGCGCGAACCCCGTGGGAATCACGAACGGCTGCCCGTCCACCGAAAACCCCACGTGGCAAATCAATCCTTCATCGAGGATCTTAAAGACAGTTTCAGAATCGTAAGCCCCGCGATCGGGCAAACGCTTCACCTGCGTGCGTTGCGTCGGCTGGAATTGGCTCATGCAGCTAGCCTAGGCTGGCCGCCAGAACGCCACAAGAGCCAATCTGGCCTCCCACGACGATATTTAGGAAATCGAAGGTGGCCTTCCTGGAAGAATTTGCAATCGCTAGAGTTTCGAATGTGTCGCGATTCAAGCCGGCGCACCGCCACGTGAGAATTTCGAATTAACCGGAGGTCTTCTTGCCAAAGAATCTGTAATCTCTAGAATTCGGTCTCTTGTTATTCCAAGTCGGTTCGCCACAAGGCGAGAGGAAACTCACCCGCGCTTTATTTCACCCTCAGTCTCAACCGGAAAATTTACGGAATTCGCAATGAAGCATTTCGCGTGAGCCGCATGATGCAATTCCCGCGCCTTTTCAATATCGGCGCCCGGCGCGAGCGTCACCTGAGGATGCAGCACCACTCGCACAAATCGCCCCGATCCGTCCGCCGTTTCTTCCATCACCCCTTCGGCATGATCCATGTAAGACGTCACAACAATCCCCGCATCCGAGCACAAATGCAGATACCACAGCTTGTGGCACGCCGATAAGGAAGCCACCAGCAATTCTTCAGGATTCCAACGCGCCGCATCCCCCCGAAAATTAGGATCAGACGAACCCGCTATCGCCGGCTTCTTCGTCCCCGCCGAAATCTCGTGCCGCCGTTCGTAATTTCGATACCCGGACGTGCCGCTCCCAGTGTTCCCAGTCCATTCCACCGTGACTTTGTAATGATGCGTCTTAGCCATTCTTGCCCTCGCTAAACCGACAGCCTCGTAACAAACCGCGAGATCCGATGATCCCAGAGTGCATCGGCCGTTGTTTTGTGGGTCGGACCTTCAGGTGCGACATAACAACCTTGCGCGAAGCGCATTCCTGTGCGCTGCTGCTTTCGCAGCATGTATTCGCGTTAACCGCGCCCAAAATCAAGATCAAGTCTCACGCCAGCGCTTGCCGCAAATCCTCAATCAAATCTTCCGGGTCTTCCAGCCCCACCGAAACTCGCACGGTTCCCGGTTCCACGCTGGCTGCGCGCAGTTCCGCGAGCGACATATTGTAATGAGACGTATAAATCGGCAGCACCGCCAGCGACTCAACTCCGCCCAGACTTGCCGCCATCAAAAAGATACGTGCACGATCGCAAAACCTGCGCGCCGCCTTCAGCCCGCCTTTCAGATCGAACGCCAACATCGCTCCGAATCCGCGCATCTGCCGCTTCGCCAAACGATGGTCCGGATGTGACGTCAAACCAGGATAATGAACGCGCGCAACCTTCGGATGTTTTTCCAGATATTTAGCGAGCGCCAACGCCGTGGCGCACTGCCGCCACACGCGCAGCTCCAATGTCTTCATCCCGCGGATCAGCAGAAACGCCGCCTCCGGGTCCATCGATCCCCCCAGATAAATAATCATGTGCCGGATTTCTTTGATCAACGCCTCTCTTCCCGCCGCCGCTCCCGCAATCACATCCGAATGTCCCGCTAGGTACTTTGTCGCGCTATGCAGCACCAGATCGAACCCCATCTCGATGGGCTTTTGCAGTACCGGGCTCGCGAACGTATTGTCGATCAGCGAAATCAAATCCCACTCCTTCGCGAATGCCGCCGCTTTGTGCAAATCCACCAGTCGCAAAGTCGGGTTCGTCGGCGTCTCGATATAAAGCACTTTGGTGCGCGGATTCACCAGACGCTCAATCCCCACTAAGTCTGCCTCCACATGCCGCACCACAATGCCCATGCGCGGGAACACGTCGCGCATCATGCGATAGGTCCCGCCATAAACCTGCCGCGTGGCGATCACTTCATCCCCGGCCTTCAACACCGACAGCAACGCGTTTGAAATCGCTGCCATACCGGAAGCGGCTACCACCGCGTCTTCCGCTCCTTCCAACGCCGCAATCTTTTTTTCAGCAATGGTCAGTGTGGGGTTTCCATAACGCGTGTAGATGTACGCTGGGCTTTTCCCCTCGGCCCAGCGCTTCATTTCTTCGGTGCTGGAAAACGTAAAATTCGCCGTGCGCGCAATGTCCACGCCAACGCTGGTGCCTTTGTGAAACCTGTCTTGCCCCACGTGGATCGCCAGCGTGGCATCGCCGCTCACCTTGATGGTCTTTTTCGCTTTCTTCATAACCTCGCAGGATTGCTCATTCGGCCGCGCAATCGCAAGCGCCAATTTGGTTCACAACTAGGGCCTTGGTCAGATGGCACACTCAGTCGTGATAAAATCCGGCGGAAATTTTGCGAATGTGCGCGCATAAGGAAAGCTCGGCGTTTATCGAAAGGCGCGCAAAGAGGAAAAATTCCGCCGCCAATTTCGGTGAGCCTTTTCTGGAACATAAGCGACGCACCAGCTTTTTTCTTCCGCGTTTTTCGTGAAATAGCTGTCCCAACGTACAGGATTGTTGTCCCCAAAGCAGTTACAGCCTCAGTTCCACCTCATTTCACGCCGGCTTTGCCTTTCATTCGCTGACGAATACGCCGCAAGCCCGTCCAGAATTCCTACTCATCCATCGCTTTCATGCCAAGATGAGGGGAATAGAGTTCCACCTGGACCATCGTTCCGTACAAGATTTTCAACGAGGGCGCGCCAATGAAGAGAGACAGCTCAAAACTGCCGCTATTCGCGGCTTTGCTAATCCTATCCACCTTTTCCCTTGCAGGCTGCTATCTGCTTCGCCCTACCGGCCCGTGTTTCGGAGTCGGCTGCCCCGCTCGCACCGTCGGCCAAAACGGCCAGTACAAAAAGGGCGAAGGCCCAAAATCGCAACCCGCGAACGCGCAAAATAAAGATCCGCAACCCGCGCAATCAGCGCAGCCGGCGCCAAAAGAAGGAAACTTTTTTACCAACGCCTGGGCCAAACTTACCCGATCACGCTGACGCAGCTTCGCCTTCCTCTTCGCCCGCGTGGTGCGGCTTGTGCGCCGCGATCACTTTTTCTGCAATTTCCGTCGGCACAAAATCGTAGTGTGAAAATTCCATCGAGTAGCTTCCACGTCCCTGCGTCATCGAAATCAATTCGTTCGCGTAGCTCAACATTTCCGAAAATGGAACCTGCGCTTTTACCACCACGCTGCTCCCGCGCGTTTCGCTGCCGCTGATCTTTCCGCGGCGCCCGCTCAGATGTCCCATCAAGTCGCCTGAATATTGATCTGGTGCGTACACTTCCACATGCATGATCGGTTCCAGCAAAGCCGGCCGCGCCTGCTTCATGGCTTCCTTGAATGCCAGCGACCCCGCAATCTTGAAAGCCATGTCGCTCGAGTCCACGTCGTGATACTTCCCGTCGTAAAGGCTCACGCGAAAATCGGTGACCGGAAACCCCGCCAGAAATCCGCGCTCCGCTGAATCGCGCACGCCTTTTTCCACCGACGGAATCCAGTTTTTCGGAATCGCTCCGCCGAAAACATCGTCCACAAACTCAATTCCCTTCCCGCGCGGCAGCGGCTCCATCTTGATGCGGCACAATCCAAACTGCCCGTGCCCGCCCGTTTGCTTTTTGTGCTTTCCTTCCGCGTCCGCTTTCCCGCGAATCGTTTCGCGGTAAGGAACCTTGGGTGGATGCAGCTTCAATTCCACGTGATAGCGTTTGCGCAATTTCGCCACCACTACCTCGATATGCTGCTGTCCTGCTCCGCTGAGCAAAAATTCCTTCGTTTGCGGGTCGCGCGCAAAACGCAACGCCAAATCCTCCTCCAGAATCTTGTGAATGGCTACGCCGATGCGATCCTCATCCGCGCGCGTCTTCGGTTCCACCGCGAACGTGATGGAAGGTTCCGGAATCCGCGCCGGTGGGTAGAAAATCGGCGCGTTCTTTTCGCCCATGGTCTCGCCCGTAGTCGTGTCCTTCAGCTTGGCCACTGTGCCCACGTCACCGGCATGAAGTTCGGTCACCGCCGTCGCCGTCTTTCCCTGCATCACTTGGACATGCTGCAAACGTTCCTGCGTGCTGCGATTAAAGTTCGCCAGCGTGGCATCGTTCTTCAACACGCCGGACATCACCTTGAAATAAGTGATGCGTCCCGCGAATGGATCCGCCAGCGTTTTGAAAACAAAAACCGAAAGCGGCTCGGAATCCGCGATCTTGCGCTCCACCGTATCGCCCTTGTGGTCCGGCGTTTTGTGTCCCGCCACTTTCCCGCGCACCGCCGGCGAAGGAAAAATCTCCGCCACAAAATTCAGAATCGCGTCGCTTCCGACGCTATGCAGCGCCGAGCTCAGCAAAACCGGAAAAATTCTTTTGGCCACAATTGCTTCGCGCAAACCTTTTTTCAAATCGTCAATTGGCAGCGTCCCTTCATCGAAAAATTCCTGCATTAACGCATCATCGCCTTCCGCCACCATCTCCACCAGCGCTTCGTGCGCGGCTTTGGCTTCTTCCGCAAACTCGGCAGGAATTTCTTCGACCTTCGCCTTTCCGTCACCATCCGGCGTGTACAGCAGAGCCTTCATCGTGATTAAATCCACCACGCCTCTGAACGATTTTTCCTGTCCAATTGGCAGTTGAATCGGAATCGCGCCGCGCCCAAACACGTGTTGCACGGATTCCAGCGCCCGCTCGAAACTAGCCAGCTCGCGGTCCATCCAGTTCAGCACAAACGCGCGCGGCTGGTCGTACTCCGTCGCGTAATCCCACACTCTTTCCGTGCACACCTGCACGCCCGCCGCCGCATCCACCAGAATCAAACAAGCGTCGGTCGCGATCAGCGAGGATTTCGTCTCATTAATGAAAGTGGAGTAACCCGGCGTGTCGAGGAAGTTTATTTTTACTTTTTCTGGCTGGCTTGGCGCTTGCCATTCCGCAAACGCTAAACCGGTATTGATCGAAATTTTCCGCGCGATTTCCTCTTCATCCCAATCAGTGACGGTCGACCCTTCCGCCACTTTTCCCAGGCGCGGGGTCATCCCCGCGGTGTACAGCAACGACGAGACGAGCTGGGTTTTGCCCGTGTCGCCGTGGCCTACAATGCCAACGTTGCGTATCCATTCAGTGTTATACGATTTCATAATTCACCTCACATAAAAGGATCCATCTGTGGAAAAAATTCCGGACAGGCATTTCGTGGCGGATTATTGCGAAGAGCTGCTTCGAGTTGTAAGAAAGGACCAACATCACGGCGCCGTCCCCGACGGCTACGCGCATGACCCTGCGGAACCGGGATGCTAGCACACGCCGCGCTTCAGGTTCAATACCCCGCGCTAGCGCAAAATCTCGCTAGTCGGGTGTACAATGTCCTCGTTTTCCAAGTCGAACTAGACACTCAACTTCGGCCCAAATTTGCTCGCGAGTTCCGGCAACAGAGCGACATTTTCAGTTTTGCCTCGTCTTACTTTTAGAGTTTCGCGTTCCCGGCTCCCGCGTCGCGGCAGATCAGAAAAGCTAAAGGAGAAACCCATGAATCACGAACAAGCAGTCTTCACCGCCCACATGTTTACCGACGGCCTTGCACAAGAATACGAGATCACCAGAAAAGTCCTGGCCGCCGTTCCCGAAGGCAAAAAAGATTTCCGGCCTGACGAAAACGCTCGCACCGCCTTCGCCCTCGCTTCCCATATCGCCAGCTCGGATGTTTGGTTCTTGCACGCCATTGAGAAGGGCGAATTTATTCCTGAGCCTGACAAGCAGTTTCGAAGCGTGGCGGAAATCGTGGCTTACTACGAAAGAGAATTCCCAGCCGCTCTAAAAAGGGTAAAAGCGCTCCCGCCCGAGAAGCTCGCCAAGACTGTTCCCGCATTCGGAATGTTCGAATTACCGGCGGCCGCTTATCTCGCATTTCTCAACAATCATTCCATCCATCATCGCGGACAGCTTGCCACCTATCTCCGCCCGATGGGATCCAAAGTTCCCAACATTTACGGCGGTAGTTTCGACGAACCCATGCAAATGCCCGCCACCGCCAGCTAAAATTTCAGTGACGCCCCGGGGCGAGCCCACTCCTCGTCCCGGACGTCCGAAATGTTATCGAAGCGCGATTCAGTTATTTTGCCTTCTGCTTGGCAATGATTTTGTCCGCGATCTTGTCATACGTCGCTTGCGGAATGATTTTCTTCTTCACTAAATCCGTCTTGGCGCGGTATGGCCGCCCGTCGATTATCTTCTGCGCGTAGGCCGGCCCGATTCCAGGAAGCGCATCCAGCTCGTCCTTTGTCGCTGAATTGATATCGACCAGCTTGTCCGCTTGCGCAGCTCCTGAATTCAGCGTTGCCGCAAAGCGGGCCGCAGTTACATTAGGCGAAAAATCTGGACGAGCTGAAGCCGAAACGACCAGCACCAGCAATAAGGCAGCCAGAAGAGAAAGGGTTCGTACGCTCAATCTTGCCTTCATGTATCTTCTCCTTTTTCGCAAGTTGTTCGAATCTCCTGCATGGAATGCTCGGCATCCCTACTCATACCTCAAAATGCCCCGCGAAACGAGTGTTTCCCCGCCGAAATTAAGGTTTAATCCCTATTCCCTCCATACTTCAGTCATGTCCAAATAACGCCTGCAATCGCTCTAATTGGTGGTGGAACATGAAGAAACGAATATTGATCGTTGACGACCATCCTCAAATCGTCGATTCGCTTTGCAAAACATTCGGCGATCACGAGTATTTCGAGGTTTGCGGCCAAGCCTCCACCGGCCAGCAAGCCGTAGAGAAAGCCCGGAGTCTTTACCCGCATCTAGTGATCCTGGATTTGGCCATCCCCGAGATGAACGGCCTCAAGACCGCCAACGCCATATCAAAAATCCTGCCGGACACGCCAATCATTCTCTTCACGCTATACGCCCAGAACATCAAAGACTCCGATCTGGACGTTTCAGCCATCACTCGAATTGTTCCCAAAGGCGAGCCCGATACTTTACTGGCAAACGCCGAAAACTTAGTCCCCGCGGCTTGAGTCTCGATTCAACTATCCGCGGCCATCCAGATTTTGTGGGTGCCGCATCCTTCGGTTTGTGAAGGGTGCGCGGGTTTTAATCCTCCGTCATCGAGGTTTCACGGAAAAATCTCACTATCCACATGACCAATCAGCGTGTCCGTCCGCTACTCCGGCGAGTTCTCTCTCTCCACGGACTAAGCACCGTATAACGCGGCGTCGCCGTAACGTTTTCTTTGCTCGCAGCTAGAAGCTTCCTCCACATTAGCCACTTCACCGCCGCTTGTGCCGAGCTTTTCGAAACTCCAATCGATTCTGCAAGTTCCTGGTAGCTGATTTGAACCGCCTCATCTCGGCGCCCCTCTTCCGCGGCCAGCCACAAATACACCAGAAAGCTCACCGGTTTCCTGTCGTGGCCCACCAAGTCTCGCATCAACACATCCGTCACGTACTCATCGATATTCGTCATAGCTATACCAATGGTTAGTATAGGAATGGTTGCCTGATTGCAACCCGAATTTCTCCAAGTTATGCTCCGCTCGAGGTCGAAAAGGTTTTCAATGCAGCGGTCTTCAGCGCAGCCTTTCATAGCAGCGGCAGCCGATTCGCAGTCTGCAGATCTCCTCAACAAACTCACGGAGGATTTAAACAATGATTCGAGGACTAAAGTTCGTCAGCATTCCCGTTCGCAATCAAGATGCTTCGCTGAAATTTTTTACCGAAAAGCTCGGCTTCAAAGTCGGCACCGATCAGCCCTTCAGTGACAAGCAGCGCTGGATCGAGCTCCTGATTCCCGGCGCGGAAACCGGCCTGGTCCTTTTCACTCCCGATGGCCACGAAAATCGCATCGGCGATTTTCAGCCAATCTCGTTTTGGTGTGACGACGTTTTCGCCACCGCCAAAGCGATGAAGTCGAAAGGCGTGGAGTTTGCCGCCAACCCTAAAAAGGAATCCTGGGGAACCTCCGCCATCTTCCAGGATCCCGACGGCAACAAGTTTGTCCTCAGCAGTAAGTAACGTAAAGCCGCTCGGTGGCCCGAAAGAAGATGAGGAAGATGCAGCTTCCGGCGCCCGCGAACTAAGCGTCGCTGGGAAGTTCCCCTTCCGATCGCGCGATCACCGCGCAAGCCAAACAATTTCCAATCACGTTCACCGCCGTGCGCGCCATATCCATCAGCGCATCGATGCCCAGAATTACGAAAATCGGCTCCGTCGGCAGATGGAACATCGACGCGGTCGCCATCAACACCACCAGCGTCGCGCGCGGCACTCCCGCCACTCCTTTGCTCGTCAGCATCAATGTAAAAACCATCACCAGTTGCTGCCCCCATGACATGTGCATCCCAGCAGCCTGTGCCACAAATATCGAGGCCAGCGCCAAATAAACCGACGACCCGGTCATGTTGAAGCTGTATCCCGCAGGGATCACGAACGCCACAATCCTTCGTGGTACCCCGAAAGCTTCCATGTCCTCCATCGCGCGCGGCAGCGCTGCCTCGGAAGTGCTCGTCGCGAACGCAATCGTAGCCGGTTCGGCCACCGCGCGCAGAAATCGCCCGAGCGGAATCCGCGCAAGGATAGTAATCGGAAGCAGCACCACCAAAACGAACGCAATCAACGCGACGTATCCCGTAAGCAGCAATTTTCCCAGCGGCAGCAAAACGCCAATGCCCATGTGGCCCACCGTGTAAGCCACCGCCGCGCCCACGCCAATCGGCGCAAAATACATCACCAGGTTCGTGAATGAAAACATCGCCGCGCTCAGCGACTCGCAAAACTTCAGCATCGGCTCTCGTTTCGTCTCCGGCAGCAACGCCAGCGCAATCCCAAATAGCAGCGCGAACACCGCCACTTGCAGGATTTGGTTTTCGGCAATGGATTTCGCAATATTCTCCGGAAAAACGTGCAGCAGAAAATCGTCCCAGTGCATCGGCGCCGCGTTTTGCGCCAACGCAACCTCTGGAGTCACCGGCAGCGTCAGCCCTTCGCCCGCCCGGCTGATATCGATCGCCCCCACGCCGATGAAAAGCGCCAGCGTCGTCACAACCTCGAAAAAGATCAGGCTTTTCAGCCCAATGCGTCCAACGCTGCGCAAATTTCCGTGTCCCGCGATGCCCGTCACCAGCGTCCCCAATATCAGCGGCGCGACAATCACCTTGATCAAACGCAGGAAAATGTCGCTCAGCACGCGCAAATGCTCGGCCAGTTGCGGCCGGTCTAGCCCAATCTCCCCGCCCAACAGCATGGAGAAGAAAATCCAGTAAGTAAGTGACCGTCCCCGCAATCCAACCGCCGCCATCGCCAGAAGGCCAACCCAACGAAGCACCGTAATCCACAGCTGAGGCCCCAGCACAATCGCCAGCCCCGCGCCCAACAAAAACAATAAAACGCCCGCAACAGTGAGAGCGTGCAACGCCGCCGGCGCTTCTTTGGTGGTCAAAGCCTTTTTAGCCGTCTCATTCATCTCAATTTTTACAATTGCAATTCATCACCGTGTCGGTCTCGCCGCAATCCGCCTGCATGAATTGTCGGCCGCGAGCGAATCTTGTTGAGCATCCGGCCCATCTGTTAAGGTGACAGCGATGCCATCCATAAAAAATCTGCAATGCTCCCGTTGCAATTCCATTTTCTCCGCCGAGCGCCCGCAAACTCTTTGCACCAAATGCCAAGGCGCGCTCTACGTTCGTTACGATTTGCGTTCACTCCACGGTCCCGCCGCCCGCGACGCCGCTATTTCACAACAACCAGCCTCGCCCTGGCCCGGCATGTGGCGTTACCGCGCCGTTCTCCCCTCCGTTGATCCCGTCACACTAGGAGAAGGCTGGACGCCCATCCTTCGCCCCCGCCACCACCCCGGAATTTTCCTCAAAGAAGAAGGCGCCAATCCCACCGGCACTTTCAAAGCCCGCGGACTCGCTCTCGCCGTCACCATGGCTCGCCATTACGGCTTGAAAAAATTAGCGGTTCCTTCCGCCGGGAACGCAGCTGGCGCCCTCGCCGCCTATGCCGCCGCGGCCGGCCTTGAAGCCCACATATTCATGCCGCAAGACGTCCCCTTCGCCAATTACGTCGAGGCCGTAGCCTATGGTGCCAACGTCACCTTGGTCAACGGCCTAATTTCAGATTGCGGCCGCATGGTCGCCGAGCGAAAAGAGAAAGAAGGCTGGTTCGACGTCTCCACCTTGAAGGAGCCTTTCCGCGTGGAAGGCAAGAAAACGATGGGCTACGAAATCGTGGAACAGCTCGGCTGGAAATATCCCGACGCCGTGATTTATCCCGCGGGCGGCGGCGTGGGCTTGATCGGTATGTGGAAAGCCTTCGCGGAATTGGAAGAAATGGGCTGGGTCGCGGGCGGCAAACGCCCCAAAATGATCGCCGTGCAATCTTCCGGTTGCGCTCCGGTAGTTCGCGCCTTCGAAAAAAAGTCCAGCGCGACCGAGCCCTGGCAAAATGCCGAAACTTTCGCAGCCGGTCTTCGTGTTCCCAAGCCCTACGGCGATTACATCATGCTGGAAATTCTGCGCGACTCCGCAGGCATAGCCGTCGCTGTCTCCGACGATCAAATCCTGGCTTCGCTGAAAGATTGGGCGCGCAACGAAGGAATTTTTCTCTCACCCGAAGGCGCCGCAGCCACCGCCGCCTACAAAAATCTAATCGCCACAGGTTTTCTGAAGCCCGAAGAACAAGTGGTCGTGTTCAACACCGGCGCCGGCCTGAAATACACCGACGTAACCGCCCAAGCCATGAACATTGCGCGGCCAGGCATTCCGGTGTAAGCACCGAATCAACGTAGCAAATTCGTTTTCCCCCGTTTAATTCTTCGGCCACAGTCGTTCGTTTCAGCGAGAGCTAGGTCGCAGAACGCTGCGCAACATCGTATGCGCCCAGTCATCCTCGGTCAAGACCGAATGGCCGCCTTTCAGACGCGCATCCGCTTGCCGACATTAAGACCACGATCTACCACGTGCCGAGATGAAACTTGCGACGAGATGGAACAGGACGGGAGAACCTTTCCGCAAATTCTGAAAAACATTCAAGTAGGATCGGAGCTGAAAAAACTGGTGCTGTAAAACTACTTCTGGGGACCGGCGCTTCCTTGCTTCTTCGGGACGGTTGCTTCCTTATCCGCTTCAATCTTCACATCCACGTGCGCCCCCGCCTTCAACCCCACCTTCTTCCCCTTTTCATCCTGCAAGGTGTTGTCCACCCGAATCTCTCGATAAAGATGGTCGGCGCCTTCCACCGCAATCTGCGCCTTCTCCGGCGCAATTTGGTTGGCCGGTATGATCTTTTCCACTGTTCCCGGAAGCGTCACTGCCGGTTTTTTCGATTCCGTACTCTCTGGCATTAGGCCTCCTGTAAGAAATATCAGGGCTGAGCGTTCTTTATAGCCTAAAGAGGTCGTACAAGCCCGTCAAGCACAAACGAACTTCGCATCCAATCAAAATTCACCCAGTACGTTTTGGGAGGAGCTCAGTTTTTCGTAGCGCCGGCATCCTGCCGGCTCTTTGCCTTTGAACTAGATGTTGCCGTCCCAACAGAGTCCGCAGTATGGCCGATGAGGCTTGCCTGCCGGCACGCAGGAACCTACTGTTACTGCTTGCATGCGCCTCAGCTCTAGCTCGAACATGTCTTCGCCGTGCTCTTAATGTAGCTCGCCTCTTCAGAGCTGGGGCTTTTGCCATCGAGTTCGCATCTTTGCGAGTCCGGCCTTTGTGGTCCAATGTTTGCGAGTCGGGTCTTCGTGGTTCGAATCGTTGCGGGTCGAATGTTTGTGGGTCGCGGCTTCAGCCACGACATAAAGACGCAGTTAAAAGCTACTCTTCCTTTCGGCGGCCTTTTCACCGAGCCTTCTAGAATTGCTCGGGCCGCAAACCGCAGTAAAGACAACCACCTCTTCAGAGGCGAGGTTATTTCCTCCGCAAAAAGACTTCGCAATCTGCGAAGTTCTAACCTTGACACTTATCTTCGCAATATGCGAAGATATTTGAAGGTGCGCATTATCACTCAAAAGAAGCTTCGCGAGGCGTACAAGAAGCATCCTGAGTGGGAAGCGTCTTTAGTCAGCTGGCGCAGAATCGTAAGAGGAGCCACGTGGTCGAACTTTTCCGATGTAAAACAAAGTTGGTCGAACGTCGATATCGTTGATTCCCGCGTGGTCTTTAATATCGGCCACAATAAATGCCGCCTGATTGCCTTTATCGGCTACAGGATTCATGCAGTTTTTGTTCTGCATCTCTTAACCCATGCCGAATACGATAAGGGAGCTTGGAAAAATGATCGCCACTGAGATTAAACGCTACGAGTGGAACGGTTTTGTTATGCCAAAACCCATTGCTTCCGACGCCGAAAACGAACGTTACACTGCTGCTCTTCTCGAATTGGAAAGTCGCAGCCGCCTGACACCAGAGGAGAAACATTTCGCGGAAATCCTGGCTCACTTGATCGAAACCTACGAAGAAAAGCATTACCCCATTCGTTCCGCTTCGCCCATCGAAGTCTTAACAACTCTGATGGAGGCAAACAACCTGCGACAAAAAGACCTGGCCCCCATGTTTGGTTCCGAGAGCATCGTCTCAGAAGTCCTTCGCGGTAAGCGTCCCCTCAACAAACATCACATTGAGAACCTCAGCCGACATTTCAAAATTTCCCCCGAAGTCTTCTTCGACATCTAATCCCTTGCCTCCATCCTCTTGTTTCGCCCCTAGCGTTGTCATCCGAGCGAGGCGCGCTTTTGCCGACGAGGCCCGCCTGCCGACAGGCAGGGACCTGCTGTTCGCGTTATGTCTGACGCGAAATCTGACTTACAACATGGGAATTCCGCCGCAGTACTAGCCCGCCCACACACACAGGTCCTTGAATTCCTTCAAACTGCGTGCTACCGTCGCTCGTGATTAAAATAGAACAGCATCGGACGCTTCTCCCAAAAGCAGAAATATCTGCGCCGCCCGCATCGCCCCAAGCCCAGTTTTCACACCGGTCGCTGCCACAAATTCGCATGTGGTCTAGACCACTTCTAACCGGCACAGCATCGAAAACAGAATTCATCGCAACTCATTCAAAACAAACGACGGAAGAATTTCTCACCGGGGCCAGAACAGCGATTAGAGAAACAGCAAAACATCAAGAATCCTTCGGAGACTCGAAATTAAATCGCCAAATTGCCGAATTAAAACACACTGTAAGTCATAGAAAACAATCAGCAATCAACTGTGCAAATCGCCAAAAAATTCAAAAACGCCCGCACCCGTTTTTCGTGCGTTTTTCAAACCCTGGCGAACTCCTCTCGCCCGCCCACTTGCATCCGGCGCCGCAACCCCAGGATTTCCCAGAATGAAAATTATCGTCGCGGACAAAATCAGCGAGCGCGGCATCGAGCTCCTGCGCGAATCCGGCTGGCAAGTTGTTCTCCCCGCCGCCGGAACGCTCCCCGCCGAAATTGCTGACGCCGACGGCCTCATCGTCCGCAGCTCCACCCGTGTCACCGCCGATCTCCTCGACAAAGCCGAACGCCTCCGCGTCGTAGGTCGCGCCGGAGTTGGCGTCGATAACGTGGACATGGACGCCGCCACTCGCCGCGGCGTTCTGGTGATGAACACTCCGGGCGGCAACGCCGTCAGCGTCGCCGAACATACTTTCGCGCTGATGCTGGCTCTCGCGCGCTCCGTGCCACAATCCAACGCCGCCATCCAGGCCGGCCGCTGGGAAAAATCTTCCACCGGCATGGAACTGCGCGGCAAGACGCTCGGCCTAGTTGGCCTCGGCCGCGTAGGCACCGAAGTAGCCCGCCGCGCTCGCGCCCTCGAAATGAAAGTTTTGGCCCACGACCCTTACGTCACCCAAGCTGCCGCGCGCGAACTCGACGTCGAACTGATTTCCCTCGAAGATTTGCTCCGCCGCTCCGACGTGATCTCGCTGCACACCGCGCTCAGCCCCGCCACGGAAAAAATAATTAACGCGGAAACTCTTGAAAAAATGAAACGCGGCGCGCGCCTGATCAATTGCGCTCGCGGCGAATTAATTGACGAAGCTGCGCTGGCCGAAGCTTTGCGCTCCGGCCACTTGGCCGGCGCTGCGGTGGACACTTTCGCGCAGGAGCCGCCGAAAAACTCTCCTCTGATCGGCTTGCCAAACTTGATTGCCACGCCGCACATCGCCGGCTCCACAGCCGAAGCCCAGGAAGAAGTCGGCACGCTGATCGCGCAGCAAGTTCGCGACTACCTCGCCGAAGGCTTGATTCGCAACGCCGTAAATATGCCCGCGCTCTCCGCCGAACAATACCGTCTCTTGCGTCCTTACCTCGAACTGGGCGAACGCCTCGGAGCTCTCGTGGCGCAAGCGGCGCCCTCGGCCAGCTTCAGCCGCATCCGCATTCGCTACGCGGGAGAGCCGGCCGAACTCGGTTCTCACGTAATCCGGAGCGCCGTGCTCATCGGTCTGCTGAACAGTGTCCTCGACGAAAAAGTGAATCTTGTAAACGCATCGCAAGCAGCCGCCGCACGCGGATTGATCGTGGAAGAAACCACTCGCCGCCGCGAACGCGGCTTCCCCAACACCGTCGAGGTCTCTGCCGCCAACGGCGCCCACGAACTCTCCGTGGAAGGCACCGTGATTCAAGACGGCTCGCCGCGAATTCTCTCACTCGACGGAATCTCGCTGGAAGCCCCGCTCGAAGGCACTCTTTTGCTGACTCGAAATCGTGACGTCCCCGGCGTAATCGGAATGATCGGAACGTCGCTCGGAAATCTTGGCGTGAATATAGCCACGTTCGCCTTGGGCCGCCGCAGTCCGGTTCACGGCGCAGAGGCCGTCGCCTTAGTGCGCCTCGACGGAAAAGTGGATTCCTCAATCCTGAAACATATCCGCGCTATCCCTTCCATCACCGAAGCTCGCCTGATTCATTTGCCGGAATCGTCACATGACCCCAATCAAGCCTAAGATTCGTGTCGCGGTGGTTTCCCCGTTTCTGGACAAACGGCACGGCAGCGAGCGAATCATCACCGAATGGCTGGCGCATCTGCCCGATGAGTTCGAGCTTCACATTTACAGCCAGCATGTAGACGATCTCGATCCATCCAGATACACCTTGCACCGTATCCCCAAGTTGCCGGGCCCGCATCTTTTCAACTTTCTGTGGTGGATCGCAGCGAACCGGTTTTCGCGCTATTGGGATAAACGTTTTCGGGGATTGCGCCACGATTTGGTTTTCAGTTCCGGCGCAAACTGCCTGGACGCAAATGCGACTTGCGTCCATATCGTGTTCACGGAGTACTTACGGCGAGTGGCGTCCAGCATACAGTTGGGCAGGAATTCTCTGCGGGAGTGGCCGAGACTTTTACATCGCAAAATCTACTACTGGGTTGCCCTTGCGATGGAACAGCGCGCCTACAAAAATCGCGAGACAGCGCTGGTGGTCTATTCGCACAAGTCCGCCGATGAACTGAAAGGATATTATGAACGGGAAGAGCCTATACCCGTGCTACACCTGGGATTGGATCACGGCATATTCAATACCGCCGCCCGTTCCGCCCTTCGCGAGGCGGCTCGAAAAGAACTGCAATTGGCGCAGGGCCGATTCACTCTGATTTTGGTTGGCAATGACTGGCGCAATAAAGGTCTTCCGGCCCTTCTCGACGCTTTGGCGGAGTTGCAAGACCTCGAGGTCGGATTGCTGGTTGTAACCAGCGAAGATTCCTCTTCCTGCCGGCAACTCATCGCTGAGAAAAAGTTGTCAGATCGGGTCTCGCTCTTGCCTCCGCGAAAAGACGTGGAGTTCTACTATGCCGCGGCGGATGCCTATGCCGGGCCTTCTCTTCAGGATTCTTACGGGATGCCTCCGGCGGAGGCGATGGCCTGCGGATTGCCGGTGATCGTTTCCGCGGCTGCCGGCGTGTCAGAAATAGTTACGAATGGCGAAGATGGAATGATTCTTGACGATCCTACCGACGGCGCGAAGCTAGCTGCAATCATCCGGCATCTTTACCAAGACCGTGAGCTTTGTAACCGACTAGGAGCGAAAGCGGCGCAGACCGCGCTGAAATATACCTGGGAACGAAACGGCCGCGAACTGGCTCTCATCTTCCACGAGATTGTGCAGCGCAGGGCGGCTGCGGCCACCCAAACTCTAACGCAGGAATCATGAACTCAAGTGACAAACAAAATCGGCGCCGGACTTGCCTCTCCCGGCGCGTTTTTATTTTTCAGCGTTTTTATTCCTAACGTTTTTATTTCTTAACAATGACGCAGAAATTAGAGCGGCCGAAGAAAATTGTTGGCCTGTTTCCGGAATTACTCGGAGTCGGAGGAATTCAGGAAGCCAGCCGATTGACAGCCGCAGCGCTGGACGCGATTGCGAGCCGTCACCATCACTGGGCGACTTCATTTTTAAGTATCAACGACGACGCAGCCGAGCACACCTTTACAGTCACTCAACAACGAGTAGCCTTGCGCGGCTTCAACCGTTCCAAAGTGCGATTCCTCGCCTCTGTCGTCGGCGAATCCAAAGAAGATGTGCAGGTAGTTCTCGCCACGCATCCGAATCTTGCGTTACCAGCCGCGTGGATGAAGTGGCGCTCTCCGCGCATCAAGACGATCGTGATGTCACACGGCGTGGAAGTTTGGAAGCCGTTGTCTGGTTTGCGGCACCGCGCGCTCTTATCCGCGGATCTTGTGCTAGCTCCCAGCAGTGATACCGCGCAAAGGCTCGCGGACGTTCAAGGTGTGTCGGCTGCAAAAATAAGGAAGCTGGCTTGGCCGCTCAATCCAGATTTTTTGCGCATGGCGGACAATCCAGCCGGCCTTCCATCGCCGCAGGATTTTCCCGAAGGCCGCATGATTCTGACGGTAGGCCGGTGGGCAGCCTCGGAGCGTTACAAAGGTGTGGATGACTTAATTCGCGCGATTGCGCAACTTCGCTCGAAGTTCCCCGGTTTGTACCTGGCGGCAGTAGGCGATGGCGATGATCTTGCAAGACTTCAAAAAATTGCCGATGATTCAGGAGTTTCCGGGTCGGTGCGATTCCTTACGAACCTTTCACGCCAGCAGATTGCGGCTTGTTACGCTCGCAGCGAAATCTTCGCGCTTCCCAGCACCGGTGAAGGTTTCGGGCTCGTTTTTCTGGAAGCGATGGCCTTCGGCAAGCCGTTGATAGCCGCGGCTTGCGGAGGAAGCACGGACATCGTACACGATCACGTGAACGGTCTGCTCGTTCCGCCGCATGATTTAAAAGCGCTGGTCGAAGCACTTGCGCGACTGCTCGAAGATTCCACGCTGCGAATGGAATTGGGGCGGCGCGGAGCGGACATCGTTCGCCAACAATACTCCTTCGAAGTTTTTCAGACCCAGCTCGAACGAATCCTCGAAGAGTGCGGAATGGATTCCGCTGTGACGGGATAGTATTCTGTTTTCGCAGGCTTGCCCGACTTGAGAATCGGGACAAGCAGGAAATCGTTGTTGAATTCCGAATGCGCATTCTAAAGGTAGTTCAATCTTATTTCCCGTTTCAGGATCGCGGCGGCCCGGTCGTCAAGGTGCGCGCGCTGGCGCGCGGCTTGGCTGGTCGCGGACATCAGATCACTGTCCTAACGGCGGACCTGGGAGTGGAAAACGCAGCGGCTAACGACGCAAGCCTGAAGTTTGAGCGCACTCCGTGGGGATGGCGCGCAGAAGAAAATGGCGTCGAGATCGTTTATCTCAGCAGCTCGGCACGCTATCGCGCGCTCACGCTGAATCCGCATGTGGTAGGATTCTGCCGGGCCTCCATCTCGCAGTTTGATCTGGTTCACCTGTACGGCCTCTACGATTTACTGGGACCAGCGGCGAGTTATTTTTGCAGAAAACACGGCGTTCCTTACGTGATTGAGCCCATGGGGATGTATCGTCCAATCGATCGAAGTTTCCGGCTTAAACGCTTGTGGCACGCCGCTTTGGGAGATACTTCCTGGCGGCACGCGAAACGGATCGTCGCCACTTCGGAAATGGAGAGGCAAGAGTTGCTCGACGACGGCGTCCCCGAAAAAAAAGTGATACTCCGCTACAACGGCATCGATCTCGGCAGCCGTCCGACGAATGAATCGCGAGGCGGCTTTCGGAAAAAATCGGGCATTCTTCCCGAAGAACCGTTGATTGTTTTTCTTGGACGGCTGATTCCCCGGAAGGGCGCCGACGTTCTGATTGACGCCTTCGGGCAGGCCTGCGCTGAGAAGGGACGGCTTGTAATCGCGGGGCCGGAAGGCGAGCCGGGTTATCGTGCGGCGCTGGAGAAACGAGCGCGCGAGGCGGGAATTGGATCGAAAGTGATCTTTACCGGCGCTCTCTATGACCAGGAGAAATCGGCGTTGCTGGCGGACGCCGACATTTTCGCTCTGCCATCGCGTTACGAGAATTTCGCAAATTCCGCGGCCGAAGCGATTGCATTCGGTGTACCTGTAATTATTACGGAGTTCTGCGGCATTCGTTCGTTGGTACGCGGCCGCGCGGGTCTAGTAGTGGCGCCGGAAAGGATTGAATTGGCGAAGGCAATCAGCAGCCTGATTTCCGATCTGGACCTGTACGCAAAACTGAAAGAAGGTTGCGGTGAGGTGGCCGCGCAATTGGGTTGGGATCGCCTGACCGAACAGATGGAAGGATATTACGCGCAAGTCTTGGCCGGTATGAACGGGAACATGTAATGACGACTAGCACTGAATCGGTCACGTTCTACGACCAACATCCCTTCGACTGGGCCCCGGCCGGCGACTCGGCGGAGATGACCTCGGTTGTCTCACCGCTATTGGCTGAGTTTATCAATCGACTGGATGTAAATTCGCTGGTTTTGGATATTGGTTGCGGTCCCGGGCGCGTTTTGGGTTTTCTGGCGCGAAAAGGAATTCGGTGCATCGGGCTCGACCGCAGCCGGGTTTCTCTGAGCTTGGCGATACAACGATACAACCGGCCCGGTGTGATAGGAGATAACTTGCACCTCCCTTTTGCGGAGGGAGCCGCGGATGCGGTTATTTCCGATGGAGTAATCCACCATACCGAGGATCCATTTGCCGCTTTCACCGAGAATTTCCGCATTCTGAGGCCAGGCGGGCAAATGTATCTCGCGGTCTATAAACCCAGCGGCCGCTACCCTGCGCTCTACCGGTTTCCCGGCGGACTTATTCGATGGGCGTTGAACCGCGCGTGGGCCAGGCCGGTGGTCACTTTGGTCTTTCAGGTGCCCTATTTTTTGGTACATTTTGTGAGGTCCAAAGGTAAACGTACTTGGCCGGGCGCCCGGAACCTCTTCTACGATTACTTCGTGACTCCTCGTGTCGCGTTTCTGCCTCGCCAATTGGTAGAAGAATGGTGCGCGCAGCAACAAGGCCGCATCGTGCAATATGACGAGAATCGCGGGCAGAACGTGCACTCATTTATTGTGGCGAAGGAACCTGCCGAAGAGCAGGGCCGTCTGAATAGAACAGATGCGCCGAATCTAGCTGAAGGGACGCGCAAGAACGCATGAGAGAAAATCGCTCAAGCTCGTCGAGCGCGGTTATAAGCGCCCACCAAGAACCTGATTCCGCTGGAGGCCGGCCGCGCTGGCCGGCGCCTGCTCAGGACCCTGATGTCCCGCGACATGGCTTGTTCCGCGCCGCACGGCTCACGGTGAATGTATTGCTGGTAGTTGCTGTTATTTTCGCTGCCTATTGCGCGGGCTGGGAGTTTTCGACTCGGAGATACCTGGAAGGATTCTCAGACGCGATTGTGCCGGCCACTTCACCGGGCGATGAAAAAATAGAAGCCATATTAAATTGGATGGCTCACGGTCCGGCTCGCAAAAGCTCCGGGATCGAGACGGCGCAGCCTGACCGCGATCCAACAGACACGCTCAACTACGATGCTCTCTTGCGAGTGTGCGGGACAGCGACGAATGCGTTCATCAATCTTATTGATACCGGCGGGATGCAAGCTCGCAGGCTGCTTTTGGTCGATCCGCGCCAGATGACCAAGCACGTGGTGGCGGAAGTTCTAGTGGACGGGCGTTGGATTATCGTGGATCCGAGCTTTCGCGTGGTATTGCGCGGAGAAGACGGAAAGACGCTGACTCGCCAAGAACTCGCCGATCCCAATATATTTAGAGCTGCCACGCGCAATATCCACGGATACGACCCGAGCTACAGCTATGACCGTACCGTGCATATTCGACTCGCACGCATTCATGTAGTCGGATTATTGCTGCGGCGGATGCTCGATCGGCTGGCTCCCGGATGGGAGGACACGCCCACCATGACTTTACTTGTGGAGCGTGAATCCTTCGCCGCGCTGGTCTCTTCGTTGTTGTTGGTAATCTTTTTAATCCTGGTGCGCGCGTCGCTGCGTTGGTATGGAGAAAAACGGCTGGGCATGCACTCGGTTCGCATCCGGCAGCAACTGCGCAGAGCTTGCCACGCATTTTTGGATGCGACTTAACCTTCATGTGTGGAATCTGCGGCATCATCGGATTTAGCTCGCGGGAAACGGGTGAAGCTGTCGTCCGCCGGATGCTTGCCGCAATCGTTCATCGGGGACCGGACGACGAAGGAGTAGTTGTAGCTCCTCCTGTGGCTGCGGGAGCGCGCCGGCTAAGCATCATCGATCTTCCTGGCGGCGGGCAACCGATCTGGAACGAAACAGGAACGCTGGCGGTCTTTTTCAACGGAGAAATTTATAACTTTCAAGAACTTCGCGAAGAATTGAAGTCGCGCAAACATTTATTTCGATCGCAATCCGACACGGAAGTGGTGGTTCACGCCTATGAGGAGTGGGGGCAGGATTGCGTCAAACGATTTCGCGGAATGTTCGCGTTTGCGGTGATCGAATTGCCGCAGGGACGGAACGGCCGCGCCGCGCGCGTATTCCTGGCTCGCGATCGTGCCGGCATCAAACCGCTGTACTACGCGCAGATCGGCGAAATGTTTTTATTTGCCTCCGAAGTGAGAGCGCTCCTTGCCAGCGGCCTGATTTCGCCGCGCATTTCGGAGCAAGCAGTCATCGCCTATCTTTTGTTTGGATCCGTGGGCGAGCCAACTACGCTGGTGGAAGGAATCTTTTCGCTCCCGCCAGGGCATTGCATGGCGATTGCTTCTGACGATCCTAGCGCTACTCCCCAGCCGAAAGCATATTGGGAGCCCGTGCAATTTTCCGCAGGCCGCACCGGAGCCATGCCTGGGTCACGGAACTTCGACGCCGGAGCAACCGCCGCCGTGCAAGTTCGCTCGTTGCTGGAAGATGCTGTAAGGAGTCATTTAATCGCGGACGTACCGGTCGGCGTGTTTTTGAGCAGCGGAATCGATTCCACGGCAATCGCGACGCTTGCGGCCAAGGCGCAGAGTGGAATTCATACTTTCACGGTTTCGTTTCCCGACACAGAATTCAGCGAAGCTGCGATTGCGAAGCGGACGGCAGAACGCCTTGGAACTCAGCATTGCGAGGCCATGATTTCCGGCGAAGAAATGTTTAGCCGGCTTCCGGAGGCGGTGGCCGCGCTGGATCAGCCGTCGATGGACGGCGTCAACACCTACTTTGTTTCCTGGGCGGCGCGACAAGCTGGGTTGAAAGTTGCGCTTTCCGGCCTCGGGAGCGATGAACTCTTTGGCGGCTATACTTCTTTTCAAGCGACTACCAAAGTCAGACGTGTCGCTGTGGCGGCCCGCTTTTTTCCGGAACCATTGCGTAAGATGGCATCTTCGGGAATAAAGCGGAGTCCTCTTTTTAAAACTTCTCCGGACGCTTTTCGCAAAGGGCTGGCCGCTTGGCTTCAGCCGGAGTTGTTTCCTCACCCTTATTTTTTCTCACGATTGCTTTTTGCGCCGACGGCTTTTGCGGCGCGGCTCAAAAGCGGCACCGCTGAGTGGGGAGCGATGCTCTGGTATCAATGGCTCAACGAAGCTGTCGGACAATCGCGTTCGATGGATAAGTTCACGCAGGTATCGTGGCTGGAATTGCGTTCTTACATGGTGAACACGCTCTTGCGGGATACCGACGCGATGAGCATGCGCAATTCGCTCGAAGTGCGTGTGCCATTCCTGGATACTCCGCTGGTGGAATATGTTCTGGGTCTGCCGCAATCGATCAAGCGGGGCTATGGACGTCCGAAGGCTTTGCTCATTGAAGCGCTTGGAAATTTGCTGCCCCAGGAAATTGTGAACCAGCCAAAGCGGACCTTTACGTTTCCTTGGGAACATTGGATGCGTGGAAAGCTAGGTGAGCGTGTGGCTGTGGGGCTTGGAGATTGGACGCCGGGATTGGGAGAGATTTTGGACATAAAGTTTGCGCAAACGGTTTGGAGGAATTTTTTGCAGGATAGGACAACCTGGTCGCGGCCGTGGAGTTTGTACGTTTTGAATGAGTGGATTAAACACAACTTGAACGTTCAGCCTGCCGGCACCATGGAAAAGCGCGCTTCGGCCGCGGTGCACGTGAATTGAATTTCGGAAAGCCTAGTCTGGCGGACGGCATAAACATACGATGATTATTCTTGGCATCAACGCCTATCACGCAAATTCCTCGGCGGCCATCGTCGTGGACGGGCAATTGCTGGCGGCGGTGGAAGAAGAGCGGCTCAATCGCGTGAAATACGCGGCGGGCTTGCCAGCGCGCGCGATTCAGTACTGCCTGGATCAAGCCGGATCAAAACTCTCCGAGGTCGATCACATCGCGGTGCCGCGGAATCCCTGGGCGCGGATGGGAACAAAACTTCGGTTCGCCATGCGCATGCCGCGCTTTGCTTTAGACCGCGCGCGTGTGATGCGGCGCTTTGCGGGCGTTAAAGAGGATCTGGCGACGGCTTTCGAGATGCCCGCGGAAAATATCCGGGCGCAATTCCATCGGATCGAACATCACACCGCACACCTGGCGAGCGCCTATTTCGTTTCTCCCTTCGAAAATTCCGCGGTGCTCTCCGCGGATGGCTTGGGTGATTTTGCGAGTTGCATGTGGGCGCTGGGCGAAGGGCCGAAGATGCGCGCGCTGGGAGAAATCCGGTTCCCTCATTCGCTGGGAATGTATTACACAGCGTTGACTCAATACATCGGCTTCTGGAAATTTGGCGACGAATACAAAGTGATGGGCCTGGCGGCGTACGGTGAGCCGGAGTTTCTGGAGGAATTTCGCAAGATAGTCTACGCCGATGGGCCGCTTTCGTTTCGCCTGGGACTGGAATATTTCACGCATCAAAGCCAGGGCGCGGATATGAGCTGGCGCGAGGCGAATCGGACGCCGGTATTGGGCAGGCTCTTTTCTCCATACCTGGAAAAGCGGTTGGGGCCGGCGCGCAAAGAGGGGGAACCGCTCGGGCAGCGGCATCGGAATATTGCTGCCAGCATGCAAGCTGCGCTCGAGGAAGTTCTCGCTTCTCACTGGAGCGCGCTCGCGAAGAGAACCAATCAGAAATCGCTATGTCTCGCGGGAGGCGTGGCGTTCAATTGCCTTGCGAACGGTAAGATATTTGACCGGTCGTCATTCGAACGCGTTTACGTCCAGCCTGCCGCCGGAGACGCGGGGCTTTCGGTGGGCGCGGCGTTCGCGGTGAACCATGAAGCACTCGGACGCCCGCGCGAGTTTGTGATGGACCATGCGGAGTGGGGCCCGGAATTTTCACGGCAAGAGATTGCGCGCGCTATCGAATCTTTTCAAGCGCCGGGAGACGAGGCCAGCATCGCTGAGACGGATGAAAAAGCGTTACTTGAAACTACGGCGAAACATATTGCTGACGGAAAAATAGTGGGTTGGTTTCAGGGTCGTGTGGAATGGGGCCCGCGGGCATTGGGGCAACGAAGCATTCTCGCCGATCCTCGCCGCCCTGAAATGAAGGACATCCTGAATCGTCGCATCAAGCACCGGGAAATATTCAGGCCGTTTGCGCCTTCTATTTTGGAAGAAGCTACCGGGGAGTTTTTCGAAAAGACGCAGCCTTCTCCTTTCATGACCTTTGCGTACAATGTGCGTCCGGAAAAACGAAGCGTGATTCCGGCACCCACACATGTGGATGGCACGGCGCGGCTTCAAACAGTGAGCCGGAATACGAACCCGCTGTACTGGAAGCTTCTGCGAGCTTTCGGAGATCAGACTGGGGTTCCGGTCGTGTTGAATACATCATTCAACGATAACGAACCGATTGTCTGCCGTCCGGAGGAAGCGCTGGATTGCTTCCAGCGGACGCAAATGGATGTCTTGGTGATGGGAAACTTCATTTTGGAAAAAAAGTTCACAAGCGGAGCGCAGGAAGAAAGCGCGGAGAATTTCGCTAAACGCGCAAAATAGGGAGTTGGAGTCCAGAGCATCGCTCGTCGCCACAGTTTTCCAGCCCGGCGCCGGGATCGCCATACGAATTATGCATATTCTCCTTCTCAATCAATATTATCCTCCGGATACTTCCGCTACCGCCAAGATGGCCGTGCAAATTGCCGAAAAATTGGCGCAGCGGCATCGCGTCACCGTGGTGGCCGGGCGTCCGTCGTACGATCCCGACGAATATTACCCCTACTCGTTTCAGCGAAAAGATGTTCGAAATAATGTGACGATCGAGCGCGTCGGCTCGACGGCTTATCCGCGCCATCAGATGCGGCGGCGCGTTTCAAATTATCTTTCGTATCTCGCCTTGGCTGTGCCGCGCGCGCTGGCTATTCGTCCAGACATCGTTCTGGCAATGACGGATCCTCCCGTCGCGGGCATCGCCGGAGCGTTCGTCGCGCGTATGAGCAGCCGGCCGTTCGTATATAACATTCGCGATCTATATCCGGACATGGCCGTGGGCGGTGAAATCGTAAATTCGGGTTTCTGGGTTGAGCGCTGGGAAAAAATGCATCGCCGCGCGCTTCGACAAGCTGCGCGGGTGGTGGTACTTGGCGACGACATGCGCGATCGCATCATCGCAAAAGGCGTTGCGCCAGAGCGCGTGGTTATAGTCCGCGACGGGAGTTCGTTTCCGCCATCCTTGCCAGAACGCAGCGACCCGGTGGTGCAGAAAATTCGAAGTGGCTTCCAGTTCGTGGCGATACACGCAGGCAATTTGGGATTTTATGGAGCGTGGAATACGCTGCTGAAAGCCGCGGAAATACTGCGCAACGAAAATATCGGGCTTGTGTTTGTAGGCGATGGGGCAAACCGTGCAACTCTGGAAGCTTCGGCGCAATCGTCGCCAAATGTACGCTTCCTTCCATTTTTCCCAGTCGCGCAAGTGCCGCACGTGATGATGGCGGGGGACCTACACATCGTCACAGTCCGGCGCGGCCTGGAGGGCGTTGTGGTGCCGAGCAAGCTCTATTCGATTCTTGCGGCTGGAAGGCCGGTACTTGCTGTGGCTGCGGCCTCCACGGACGCCGCGCGCATGGTGACTGAAACCGGCTGCGGAATGTCCGCGGATCCCGACGACCCCGCCGCCGTAGCAGCCGCTTTAACCGAATTGCGAAATGACCCGGCCCGCTTGGCTCAAATGGGCGCGCGAGCCCGGGAAGTTGCGGCTAAATATGCTAGAGTCAATGAGCTTGATCGGTTCGTAAATGTAATGGAAGAGGTAGGAAATCACTCTAATGTGTAGCGACTTTATAACAAATGGAGGCAGCTATCTGGACTCGTAAGAAAGTACTCGTCACAGGGGGGGCATCGTTTATCGGATCGCATCTGGTGGACGCTCTGATAGAGCGCGGCGCGCAAGTGCGTGTGGTGGATGATCTGACCAGCGGCCGACTCTCGAACATCGAGCATTATCTAAGCGATGGCCGTGTCACGTTCGTGGAAGCTGACTTGCGCGAACCCGGCGTAACGCGCGCGGCGATGAATGGCATCCAGGTTGTTTTTCACTTGGCTGCCGACCATGGCGGGCGCGGCTACGTCGACCTGCACCAAGCCGGCCCAGCGTCGAATCTCTTTCTCGATGGGCTTGTTTTTTGGGAAGCGGTGAAGGCAGGCGTAGAAAAAGTTGTTTACGCGTCGTCCGGCTGCGTTTATCCGAACAACATGCAGACCGACACGAAGCAGGAGCTTTATCTGCGCGAAGAAGACGTGAAACCACCGCACGACGCCGACAATATGTACGGCTGGGCGAAGTTGATGGCCGAGCTGACCCTGCAGGCCTATCACCGCGAGCACGGACTGAAAGCAGCATCGTGCCGCTACTTCACCGTGTACGGGCCACGCGGAGTGGAGAATCACGCCGTAATCGCCATGATCGCCCGTGCTTTTATCGGGCAGAACCCGTTTGATGTTTGGGGCGATGGAACGCAGATACGCAACTGGACCTATGTGGACGACATCGTGAGCGGAACAATCCGCGCCGCCGAGAAAATCGACGACGGCACCGCAGTCAATCTTGGAACCATGGAGCGCATCCGCGTGATCGACGCCGCGAAAATGGTTCTCGATTTTTCGGGACAGAAAGCGGAAATCCGTTTGCGCCCGGACATGCCTACGGGCCCGGCGAATCGTGTGGCCGATAATGCTCTGGCAAAAAAGTTGATGGGCTGGGAACCGAAAACGCCATTTCGCGAAGGGTTGCGCAAGACGATGGATTGGTATTTCGCGAGCAAGCAGAAAGAACAAGTCCGCGATGTCTTGGAAAAAATGCTTACGGCGCGTTGAGCGGAGTAACTGCAATGAGTTTCATTCACGCCGACCTGATTGCTTTCACGGTAGCGCTGCTGGCTTCACTGGGTCTGACCATCCCGGTGCGCCATTTGGCATTGCGTTATGGCATGGTGGACCGCCCTGGCCCGCGTAAAGTCCACCTGAAACCGATTCCGCTTCTTGGCGGCATCGCTATTTACCTGGCTTTTGCGCTCGCCATTCTGATTGCGGTACATGGCGTTCCGCAACAACAAATTGCCGGAATACTTTCCGGAGCCACTTTGCTCGCGGTGGTCGGTTTCCTGGATGATGGAAAACTTCTGCATCATCAAGTGAAGCTCTTCGTCGGGATGCCGGTGGCCGCGCTGATGTTGATTGCCACCGGAATTCACGCGCAGCTTTTTTCCAATTTTGTACCCGGACTAACGGGCAAAGTTCTGGATGGATGCTTCACCGTGCTCTGGGTTGTAGGAATCACCGCGTCATTCAGCATTCTCGACCACATGGATGGCCTCTGTGCGGGCATCGCCGCGGTGGCTGCCGCGTTTTTCACAATTTCTGCCAGCATGAACGGACAGACGCTGGTTCGCAGTCTGGGTGCGGCAGCTTTGGGCGCATCCTTGGGATTTCTCCGCTGGAATTTCAATCCAGCTAAAATTTTTATGGGCGATGGCGGTGCGATGTTCCTGGGGTTCCTGATGGCCACGTTAGGGCTAAAAGTCCGCCCCGACGGAGTGCCCTTCCCGATCACCTGGCTCATTCCAGTGCTGATTCTGGGTGTGCCCATCTTTGATACCACGCTGGTGTCTATTTCGCGGGCGCGCCGCGGTCTGCTGCCTTTCACATCACCAGGAAAGGACCATACGGCGCATCGCCTATCGAACCTGGGGCTCGGCCATCGCGGCGCGGTTCTGGCGCTGTACGTGTTTGCCATATTGTTCGGCGTGGCCGCTCTTATCATCCCGTACTATTCCGCCGCGACTGCCTATGGACTCGCTGGCCTCATAATTTTGGGAAGCCTGTTTGCCATATTTCTACTGGAAGCTGCTCCTTATGAACGCCAGGCGAAAGTGCCGAAAACATTCCTGCCCAGCGATAGCTGAAAGAGCCTGTCCGTCTTGATTGCGCGACGGTAAGATATATACTTCTTCCTCGGTGTATTGGGGCATCAAAACAACCCGGGATAGGCGGCATACGTGGGTCCCGGCGGGTAGCTTCTCTGAAAACGCTCCGGTAATTTAAGCAAAGGCAAACTGTACGTGACGATTATGGCGCCCGAACTACGCGACGCAAAAAATATTGTACGCGGCAATCCCCGCACAAATCCTGAAAGCGTGGCCGTAGTAGGCGGATCAGCCGCCGGTCTATTTACAGCTTCGATATTGGCTCGGCAGGGTATTTCCGTCCGCGTGTTTGAACGCATCGAGACGCTGGAGCCTGACGAGCGAACGTTGATCGTGACGAACCGCATGCGCGCATTGCTCGGACGTGCGGCTGAGAAAAGCGTGGTGAACGAAATCCGGCGCTTTGAGCTTTTTACCGACGGCCGCTCTGCAACGATATCTCTGAAGCATCCTGACCTGATTATTGAGCGCCGAATCTTGATTCAAGGCTTAGCCGAAGAGGCACAACAGGCCGGAGCGACTGTCGAATTGGGCCGCCGCTTTCACGCGCTGCATTCCAACGGCCGCGGAATGGTGCTGGAAATCGATCGATGTAATGACGGAAGCCGTGAAGAAGTTCACGCTGACACCATTGTGGGCGGTGACGGAGCTTCCAGCCGTGTGGCACAGGCGGCGGGGTGGGCGCCGCTTGAAACAGTTCCGTTGGTACAAGCAATTGTTTCACTGCCAAAAGATATGTCGCCTGATACGGCGCGCGTGTGGTTCGTACCGCAAGATACTCCTTATTTTTACTGGCTGATCCCAGAATCCGCGACGCGCGGCGCCTTGGGGATCATCGGTGAGACTGGCCTGGAGACGCGGAGCCACTTGGAAAAATTCCTGGAAAAACGGAAGCTCCAGCCCATCGGCTTTCAAGCGGCACGCATTCCGGTTTACAAACGCTGGGTTCCTGTGCACCGGCGACTGGGCCACGGATCGGTGTACCTGGTGGGAGACGCGGCGGGACAAGTAAAGGTCACCACGGTGGGCGGCATCGTCACCGGCTTTCGCGGAGCGCTCGGCGTGGCTCAACAGATTTTGCACGGAGTATCCCGCGAGTTGCGCACGTTGCGCCGGGAGCTGGATCTTCACCTTCTCTTGCGCCGTTCACTCCATGATTTCCAGCAAGCCGACTACAGCCAGCTCGTGGACTTGTTGAACGATACCGCGAAGCAATCTCTTGCTGAATATTCCCGCGATGAAGCGTGGAAAATTCTCTGGCGAGTATGTTTGAGCCAGCCTCGCTTGGTATTGTTGGGATTGCGCGGATTGTTGTCACGCAGAGGCTCGGCGAACCGAACAGGCTTCTAAGTTAGCGCGCCCCGGCCCACCTGGCGGACGTAATAATGTCCGCGCCAAGAACTCGACATGTACATTCTCGGGATCTCCGCAATGACGCATGACCCAGCCGCGGCGCTTATTGGCGAGCAAGGAGTGATTGCGGCGATTGAGGAAGGAAAACTCACCCGAACTCGCACAGTGGAAGGAATTCCTCGCGCTGCAATCCAATTCTGTTTGGAACGCGCCGGTATAGACCTGGCAGCGGTCGCGCAGATCGCCATTGGCAGCCGTCCTATACGGTCCTGGGAGCGCCAAATATTATTTCGCGCCCGCCTCGCACCCCTTGCACCCGCATCCAGCGGCTACTTTATAAGCAAAGCGTTCGGCGAACTGAGCCGCGAGCTGAATAATTTCCGATTGATTAGAAAAATGGCCGGAGATGCGCCGGGAAGGGTTCAGAGTTTCGAACATCATCAATGCCACGCTGCCAGCACATTTTTTGGCTCGCCTTTCGATCGCGCGCTGATTGTTACGCTCGACGAGCTGGGAGATGGGCGCTCCGGATCCGTGAGTATCGGCGAAGGCACGCGCATTCGCGAACTGAAGTCTCTCGCTTTTCCTAATTCGCTAGCGTGGGTCTATTCGCAAGTGACCAGGCTGCTCGGTTTTCGTCCGCATGGCGAAGAACACAAAACTCAATGGCTGGGGTTGGCTGGCGAGCCAATATTTCTCGATTTGTTTCTGGATATGCTGCGCGGCGCTAGGAAGGGGCCTCCGCATCTAAACGGAAAATATTTCAGGCGCAGTTACGCCGGCGAACTTTCCTTCAGTGATGAGTTCTACCGGCGCGTGGGGATCGTCGCCGCTCAACCAATTGCGGATGATGCGCTTCGCGCGAATATTGCAGCTAGCTTGCAACAGGCATGCGCGGTGATTGTGTGCGAGTGGCTGGAGGCGACTCGGCAAAAAACCGATTCGCGGTCTCTGTGCCTTGCCGGCGGACTATTTTTGAATCCGCTGCTCGTTGCTGCGGTGGAATCAAATACGCGGTTCGAAAATGTGTTCGTGCAACCGGCTGCGGGCATTGAAGGCACCGCTCTGGGCGCAGCCTATCTCGTCTGGCATCGGGAAGATGGGCGACCGCGCATCGGCTTCGCGGGAGCTCCCTATTGGGGGCCTGAATTCTCGAACGACGTGGTCAAGAGCGTGCTGGACAATTGCAAAGCTTTTTACAAATGGTGCGATTCAGAGGACGTCAAAATTGGCGAGACTATCCGAATGCTGCACGCGGGGAAAATTGTGGCTTGGTGCCAAGGAGCAGCCGAATTCGGGCCGCGGGCGCTGGGCAATCGAAGTCTGCTTGCGTCACCCTGGTCGCCGTACGTGAAGGAAAATTTGAACGATTATGTAAAACACCGCGAGTCTTTCCGGCCTTTTGCGTTGGCCATGCCGGAGGAAGATTGTGCTGAATATTTTGATTACACTTCGAACGCGCGCTATCTGACAACGATGGCTCGGGCTAAAGAAATGGGGCAAAAGTTGCTGGCCGGTCTTCCGCCTGGATTTCTTCTGAAAGGTAATCTCGTGCGCTTGCACGCGGTAAGTTCCAAAGATAACCCTCTATTTTGGAATTTATTGAAGCGCTCGAGAGAAAATGCCCCCGCTCCAATTCTGGTTAATACGTCGTTCAACTTATTCGGGGAACCTTTGGTAGTGAAGCCGCGCGACGCCGTGCGAAGTTATTTCTGTTCGGGGGCGGACGCTCTGGTGGCCGGCAATTTTATTTTGAAGAAAAGTTAAGGATCCATGGAAAGTACGGAAAATCGGCGGCGCGGACAGAAACGGAATGGACGTTTCTTCTTAGCCTTTAGTTTATTGGCGCTGGCCGTTTTTGGAGTGGTTGCGTTTCGGGGAGTGGGGCGTTGGCTGGTTCGCGAAGACCCGCCGGCTCGTGCAGACGCCATCGCGGTGCTGAGCGGAGGCTTGCCGTATCGCGCGGAGGGCGCGGCAAAATGTTTCGAGTCCGGATACGCAAGCGAAGTGTGGATCACACAGCCTGCCGGGCCTGCCGAGCAGCTTAAGGCTATGGGAATTTCGTTCACGGGGGAAGAAGAGTATAGCCGGCAGGTTTTGCTTCAGCTGCATGTGCCGGAAAGTGACGTTCTTATTCTTCCCGGCGCTATCGTCAATACGCAACAGGAAGTGGAAGAAATCGCTCGCGAATTGCGCAAAGAAAAGAAGTCGAGCGTGATCATTGTGACTTCCCCGCAGCACACGCGCAGGGTGAAAGCGTTATGGAAAAGCCTCGCCGGCAAAAACCTTACTGCGATTGTTAGGGCAGCGCCGGATGATCCATACGATGCGGAACACTGGTGGCGCAATACTCGGGATGCGCTTTCCGTGGCGCGCGAGATTTTAGGTTTAATGAATGTATGGGCGGGCTTACCGGTACGGCCTCACAGCAATTAAGCGCGAGTTGCCTTGGCAGGCTTCTGCGCGTTTTGTTCCACGGGATTGCCGGGCGATTCCAGAATTTTCCAGCGCTCCCATTCCGTCTTCTTGGTCAGATCGCGGACCCAAAGCTGCCACTCGAATCCGGCGTCTTCATCGCTGTAAGAATAAACCCCCCGCCAGAAATTAGGATCGCGATAAGGATCTGCTGGTTCGCCATTGTCAGAGCTTGGCAGCGGGTCGTGGCTGCGAAATTCCGCAAGCTCCGCGGAATCGAGTGGCACTCGAAAGAATATGATTTCCTCCAGGCCCGCGTTTTTTGCAGAACCATTATTCGCGGCAGGCGGGTCAAGATGGGCGCTTAACTCGACAGACCGTTCTTTGAGCGCTAGTTCAAGCGAGGGACGTTCCGAAGAACCTCGCACGCGAGCGAGTGGAACTTCCCATAGGGTAAGTTGGTCGTAGCCGGAGGACTTGTCGAAATAACAATCGAGCGAACGCGTCTGCCACGCTGCAGACTGGCGTGCCGGCAGGATCTCGGAAATCGTGGCCACCGTATGGCCTCGCCAGCGCTCGATTTTTACCGAACCCAAAAAACTTCCGAACGCGCGAATAAAAGATAAGTCTTCTGCAGTTGTGTGCAGAGTTTCGCGCCAAAAGCGATCGCTCAGACGTAGGGAAAAAGTGAATACTTGTTCGAGCGGAGAAGGACTAGATTCGTGAAGACGACGGCGAAATTCCGGATCTTCGATTGCTTCCAGAGTCCGCACTCTTTCGGTTAAGCGGCGAATGGTAAAGTTTTGATTCCGCAGAAGGCGCTGCCAATGCTGCGCCAACACAAAAAACACGAAACCCACCAGGATGCAAATACCCAAAGTTGGCCAGAGAATTTCCATGGCTAGGCTTCCGCGATGCCCAATCGAGCTGCCTGCTAAGTGGCTCTGATGTGGCGGGATTCTACTATGGATGAATTCAGCTTGCTACGAAGCTTTCAGGCTCGCGGCTTCGTGCTTATTTGGCCGGTTGGCTCGCCTTCGCGAACCGCTGCCGGAAATATTCATACGTAAGCCGTAATCCGTCTTCCAGTTTCACTTCGGGTTCCCAGCCCAAGACTCGGCGCGCTTTGCTAATGTCGGGACAGCGTTGCTTCGGATCATCCTGCGGCAAGGGGCGAAAAATGATTGGAACGTCTGCGCCGACTAACTCGCGAACGCGTTCGGCAAATTCCAGAATGGTGATTTCCTGAGGATTACCGATGTTAGTTGGCTCGTGCTCGTTGGATTCCAGAAGCTTGTAAATTCCATCCAACAGGTCCGAGACGTAACAAAAACTGCGCGTCTGCTTGCCGTCCCCATATACGGTGATCGGTTCTCCGCTCAGCGCCTGATACAAGAAATTGGGAAGAGCGCGGCCGTCATTCAACCGCATTCGTGGACCGTAGGTATTAAAAATCCGCACGATGCGTGTATCCAAACCGTGGTAGCGATGATAGGCCATGGTCATGGCTTCGGCGTAACGCTTGGCTTCGTCATACACGCCGCGAGGCCCCACTGGATTCACGTGCCCCCAATATGTTTCCGGCTGCGGGCTGACTTGGGGATCTCCATAGCATTCCGAGGTGGACGCTAGAAAAAATCTGGCCTTCTTGGCCATGGCCAAGCCGAGAGTGTTGTGCGTTCCTAGAGCGCCGACCTTCAGCGTCTGTATTGGAAATTTCAAGTAATCGGGAGGGCTCGCGGGAGAAGCAAAGTGAAGCACGGCTTCCACCGGTCCTTGTACTTCTATGTAGCGAGTTACGTCTTGATGGGCGAATCGGAAGCGAGGGTGCGGGAGCAGATGCGCAACATTCGATTGGTTTCCGGTCACCAGGTTATCCAGACACAGAACGTCCCAACCCTTTTCCAGCATCAGTTCACAAAGATGAGAACCCAGAAATCCCGCTCCGCCTGTGATGACTGCGCGCAAACTCGTTTCTCCTCCTAAGAAGCTCTTAACAAGTTGCCATTATCTCTGAAAAAATGTTCAGCCTGGAACTATTCCGCGCCTGCCGATGATTTCTGCGCACCGTCTTGCGCGAAATACAGAGGGCGGGAACGGCTGAACAAGTTTTGAAACCTAGTGTGAGGCTGCGGAAGCAGGCGGAGGAAAATCTGTTGTATGGTCCGCAACGATTCGCCAGCCTTCTTTAAACTTCCGGAAATTTAGCGTAAATACACCGCTGGGCCGGTCCTTCTCGCGCTCGAGTTGGAAGTTTCCGATTGCAAATGCGGAATCCGAGCATGCCACATGGACCTCAAGATTTGAAAAGGACAATTTACCCATGGCTTTCCCATCCGGGTAATTCCGGCGATAGCGATCGAGCACAGCTTGCCAACCTCTGGTGATCCCGCTTGCTCCTACAAATTCGGTTTCCGGTGATTTCCAATAGCCCTCCATGAACGCGTCTATATCGCCGCGATTCCATGCGGCGGATTGCATGTCGAGGATTGACCGAATTTGCGCTTCAGCAGACTCATCGTCTGCCTGCACGCGCGCATTGATAGCGAACGAAATCGCCAAAACAAAACCCGCGCACAGTATCCAGTTTAGTTGCAGTTTACGCGGCATCAAGTCTCCCCCAATCCTACGCAAGGTTTGTGCTCCACTATTTCAAGCTCCAGTCAAATTTGCGGCTTGACTCGACGTAAATGCCATCGGTCAACGCCAGCATCATCCTAATTAAACAGTACCGACGTTCCATTGTCACCGCCGCCTGAAAACGAGAAACTGTCGTTGGTCGAACATGCTAATCGCATCCTTCATCCTCGTGATCTCAACCGCAGCACTGATGCAGTTTGCTGCCTTCGCCTGGCGCGCATCCTTACTGCGGGCGGTTTCTGAGCAGTACGTGAACGAAGCGGATGACTCGCTCCAGCCCTATCCTAACCTATTAAGTTTCAGTAGCTTCCAGGAAGTAGTGGCGGTCTACCACGATCTCTGCCCAGAGCTTCATGCTGGTTCAGCCTCCAACCTACTCCCTGTGAGCATCTATTACGCCGTCATGGGCTTTCTCAACCGCGTGGGCGCTTCCATCATGCCTGCCGAAGGCTTCAGCTGGGCACACCGCGAAATGGCCCTCTGCACTCAATATGCGACGGTGCGCCTGTCACAGCGCCTAGAACGCAACATGAACGTTGTGAACCAAGCCCGCTCCTACTAGTTGGTTTCGCTTCCTGCCAGTAAATTACTGCCCGAACCCGTCGTTTTAACCTGCTGGTACCGTCGTTCTATTGTCGCCGTCGGCTTAAAACGAGAAACTGTTTTTGGTCGAAAATGCTAATCGCAGCCTTCATTCTCGTGATCTCAGTCGCAGCGCTGATGCAGTTCTCCATCTTTGCATGGCGCGCGTCACTGCTTCGCACGGTTTCAGAGCAGTATGTGAACGAAGCCGATTCTTCGTTGCAACCCTATCCTAACCTCTTAAGTTCCAGCAGCTTTGCGGAAGTGAAAGCGGTTTATCACGATCTCTGCCCAGAGCTTGAAAAAGGCTCCACTCCCAATCTGCGCGCAGTGAGCGCCTATTACGCGGTGATGAGCTTCCTGGGCCGCGTGGGCCGTTCCATTCTCCCAGCGGAAGGCTTCAACTGGACGCAACGCGAAATGGCCCTGTGCACCCAGTACGCGACGGTACGCCTATCGCAGCGTCTGGAACGCAACATTAGCTTCGTGAACCAAGCCCGCTCTTTCTAATTTTTTAGTGCCTCCATCTTCTTCCACGGTCTGCGGATACGCTTTTGTGGTGTGTCCACCTGTATTCTTCGTGCGCCACATTTTCGCCTGTTCTCCAGCCCGGTTGCCTGATACGCCATTGTGACAAGTCATTTCTTAATACTTCGCCCGTTTTTGTGGCCCAATTAAATCTTACAAACCCCAGGGGCATGCATGTCCCAATTGAAGGAGGCGCCACGATGAAGCGCGCCGAAGTTTCTATTTTGCTCGCAGGTGTCTTGCTTGCGCTGATCCAGTTCGCTGGCTGCGCTCAGAAGCCACCCACCTTCAATGAAGTGCAGATACTGGCACCAAAGGGTGCGCAAACTATTGCGCAGAACCAATCCGTAATGATCCAGGCAAACGTATTGAACGATCCGAGCGCGGGCGGCGTAACATTTAATTTCAGCAGCCAGCCGGGTTTCGGCACTCTGAACCAAACCAGCACTACGACTGCTACTTATATCGCACCGAACGCGGTGACAACCGCGACGACGGTTAAAGTCATAATCACTTCCGTAGATTTCCCGAAGCAGTCTGCCAGCGTCACCATTAACGTGGTGCCGCCGCCAACCATCACGACTACCTCTCTTTCCACAGCAACGCTGAACGCCGCGTATAGCGCCACGGTGACGGCAAGCGGCGGATTGCCACCTCTTGCCTGGTCGATAACTGCGGGCGCTTTGCCCACCGGACTCTCGTTGGGGCCAAGCACTTCAGGCACGGTGCAAATTACCGGCAAGCCGACCGTAGCGGGGACCTACACATTTACGATCACGGTAACAGATGCGGCTGGCTACTCAAACTCTGAGCAATTTACGCTCGCCGTCAGCTCGCTCACGATTACGACAACATCACCTCTGCCCCCCGGCACCGTGGGCTCGGTCTATGATTCTCCCGGCCTGCAATTCGCCGCTACGGGCGGTACTTCGCCCTACACCTGGTCTGTGGCGAGCGGATCGTCACTTCCCGCGGGGCTCACGCTAGTTCCCAGTACAGGCATTCTCTCCGGGACGCCAACAGCGGCAGGAACTTACAATTTTGGAATCACCGCAACGGACAGCTCAAACCCTCCTGTTCCCGTCACTGCCACTTTCACTCTCGTGGTCAGCGGCGCCCAAAACCTCGCCGGATTGAATGGCTCCTACGCCTTCACATTCAGCGGTTACAACGGCACGGGATTTGTGTCCTTCGCCGGAACGTTTACGGCAAATGGCACTGGAGGAATTACCGCAGGCGAGGAAGATTACAACTCAATCTCGGCAACCGATGTGACATACACGAACCTTGTAGGCACCTACACTTTGGGTTCCGATGGCCGCGGAACTTTCACGTTTACGGGCAGCACCCCAGCGCAACCCATGCCACAATTCACCTATGCATTTTCAATCGACGCAACAGGCAAGGGTAGGTTCATTGAATTCGACGGCAGCGGCACAGGCGGTTCCGGCCGCATTGCGCTTCAGACTGTTACGACATGCATTGTGAGTAGCACAGTGGCCAGCACCTACACGGGTGATTTCGCGTTTGGCGGTGCGGGTTTCGCGGGACAATCCGCCACCAACGGCACAGGTCCGCTCGCAGTCGCAGGCAGATTTACAGCCACAGGGCCGGTTGCTCCCGGAACCACAGGTTCATTGTCCTTCGGCGAAATGGATACAAATACCCCTGGATTAGTAACGATCGATGACACCTCTGTTTCAGGCACTTACATGTCAGGCCCGGACAGCACCCACTGCACTCTCGCGCTCTCGTCTGCGGGCCTTGCAGATCAGAACTTCAGTGTCTACCCGATTTCGGCCAGCGATGCGTTCCTGATCGAAACGGATACGGCCAGCGGGATCACCACCACCCCCTATCTAACTGCCGGCGAAATGGTTCAGCAAATTGGCCAACCATTCGTTACGCAAGGCGTCTTGAGTGGAACGATGGTGGGAGGATTGACCGGACAGATAATCTCCGGCGGCACATATACGCCCGAGGTCCAAGTAGTCCAAGTAGCAGCGACAAGTGGCAGCTCAAGCTTCGCAGTATTGCAAACTGACAATCAGGCCGGAACAATCTTTAGCACAAATGGCACGCCGGTCACGGACCCCTACAGCTCGGACAGCTTGGGCCGCGTCCAAGGATCGATGGAGTTCAATTCCACTTTCGAACCTGTATTTTATCTCATTAACACGAACCAAGCCTTTTGCGTCAGCATTGTGCAGAACGACCCGACATTCGGTTATTTCGCGCCGCAGACGACAGGGCCGTTCACCGCGGAAACCATTCAATCGACATCGTTGGTAGACGGCACCTCTGCTCCAGCGGTTAGTGCGGATCGCAATCTTTCCGGCTTCCTCAGCTTCGACGGCGTTTCCTTGGTCGGAGGAACCCAAGATCAAAGCACAACGTCCGGCAACACGTCGGCCGCTTCCACCGGCACATATCTTCTGAGTGCCACCGGCAGTGCGGATGGCAGTGGAACTATGACCCTATCCACTCCCACCGGTTTCACCGGCTATTTCTTCATCGTCTCACCCACGAACGTTGTGATGATTACGACCACGCCTAGCGACGTCAATCCTGTCCTGATTATTATTGGACACTAGCGCAACGATTCTCGAGGAAGGTTAGTAGGCCCAGCGCATCAAAACCGCGCCGGTGGTGTAACCTGCGCCAACGGTGATCACAAGCACCAGGTCACCCTTGTGCAAACGGCCCTGTTCCAGCGCATCCATCAAAGCCAGCGGAATTGTCGCGGCGGTAGTGTTTCCAAAGCGATCTATATTGATGATAATTTTCGAGTCATCCACTCCTAGCCGTTCCTGCATGGCATGGATTATGCGTAGATTGGCTTGATGCGGCACCACTAGCGCCAGGTCGCGGCTGGTGAATCCATTGCGCTCTAGAATTTGAACGGCCAGCTCGCTCATGCGTCGTACGGCGTATTTGAAAACCTGCGCGCCTTCCTGATGCACGTAATGCATGCGCTTTTCCACGGTTTCCAGCGACGCAGGCTTCAGCGATCCGCCGGCCGGCATGTACAGATTGCATCCGCCGGACCCATCCACATCATGGGCAAAATCCAGAATGCCTTCCTTGTCGGAAGTAGCCGCTTCCACCAAAACGGCGCCGGCGCCATCGCCGAAAAGTACGCAGGTGGCCCGGTCTTGGTAATCCAGTATGGAGGTCATCACGTCGCTGCCGATCACCAGCGCTTTTTTATGCGTTCCAGCGCCGACGAACTGCGCGCCGACGGTTAGCGCGTAAGCAAATCCGGAACAAGCGGCGGAAAGATCAAAACCCCACGCATTTTTCGCGCCGATACGATCTTGAACCAGGCAAGCAGTGGCGGGAAACAGCATGTCCGGAGTTACAGTAGCCACCACAATTAAATCAATTTGTTCCGGCGGGACTCCCTTTGCCGCGAGCAATTTCTTGGCTGCTTCGGCGCCCAGTTGCGAAGACCCCACCCCGGGGTCCGCGTAGTGACGTTCAAGGATTCCTGTGCGCGTGCGGATCCATTCGTCGTTCGTATCCACCATTTTTTCAAGATCGAAATTCGTGACCACCCGCGGTGGGACGTATCCTGCCACTCCAGTAATTTTTGCGGCAATGCGCCTGCCCATTCATCTTCTCCAGGATGCAAGGAATAGCCCGCGATTGTATGCAATCGCTTGCATGCGTGACAAGCAAAACACGCTGCCTTCTGTGCGATGTTCCGATTAACGCGAAATCTCGAAACGGTAGGTGATCTCGGCAGTCTTTCGCAGCATGGCCGCTACGGAACAATATTTTGTCTGGCTCAATTCGATGGCATCGCGCGCGGCTTTCTCATCCACCGCGCCGGAGAGGCGATAAACCATGTCGATTTTCGTCCAGACCGCGGGCGGCTCGGAGGCGCGCTCGCCGGAAATAACCACTTCCAGAGACACCAGTTTCTGGCGTTTCTTCGCCAGAATCATAACCACATCCACGGACGAGCAGACTCCCAGCGCGCCCAGCAGCATCTCCATGGGGCCGGGAGCCGCGTTGTGTTTTCTGTCCGCATCAAACCGAACCGCATGCCCGGAAGGCATTTGGGCGATGAATTCTTCGCCCGTAGTCCACTTCACCGTTGCTGTTTGCAAGATTCCTCCACTCAAAATTAGAGCATATCGACCCTGTGTCACAACTCCGATTTTCGTCAGGGCACGACTTCTTGCCCTGAGTTTGCAAAGGGTAGTCGTGCCGGCAGTGAACCAAAGTCAGTGTGGCTTCAGCCGCCGAGGGACGAGTTTTACAGTGACGACACAGACTCGTATCGCCCGGAAAACTGTATATGAGGTTGAAGCGAGACGTCCAGCAAATCAAGAGCGTGAAGAGATTTTCTGAATGTAAATCAGTATGGGCGGCGCGGCAAACGAGCGAGTTAGTTACAGCGAAGAACCATCGGATACATCGGGTACGCTTACGCTTGTATCGATGCGAACTCTCGGCGACCGCCGCATTGTTTGCACGAAGATCTGAACCAGTTCGGGGTCGAACTGGTTCGCAGCGCAGCGTTCCAGCTCGCTGAAAGCGTCTTCGGAGGTTCGCGCTTTCTTGTATGTCCGTTCGGAGGTAATGGTGTCGTAGGCGTCGGCTATTGCGATCAGGCGCGCGCCGTACGGAATGTTTTCCGCTTCCAAACGGTCCGGGTAGCCCGTGCCATCGTAGAATTCGTGATGGTGGCGGACCATCAGGCGAATCCGGTCCATGGTTTGCAGCGGCTCCAGGATCTTCGCGCCAAGCTCTGTGTGAGTCTTCATCGTTTCCCACTCGGCCGCATCCAGCGGGCCGGACTTGTTCAGAATCGTCTCCGGAATGCCCACTTTGCCGATGTCATGCAGCAGCGCGGCCAGCCGAATTTCTTCCACCTCAGGCTCGCTCATCCCCAGCGCTTTCGCAATTACGACTGCGTAGGCGGAAACTTTTTGCGAATGCCCCTGGGTGTAATGATCTTTCGCATCGATGGCGAGCGCCAGTGAGGTCACTGTCTCGACTACGGCCTCCGGCAGCGTATCGGGCGCCACACCTCCGCTCTGTTCCGCCAACGACCGCGTAAATTGCTCCAGACGACGATAAACTTCGTCAAACGCTTCGGGTCCGGTGGAGAAAAGCCTCTTCAGCGTCACTCCCAAGTATGCTTCGAGGACGTCCTTCTTCCAGCGCTTGGTGTCGGTGGGACCACCTTCCTCCGCGCTCGATACCGAGTTCCCTCCTTGATGTTTGGATAAGTACATCGAAGAGTCCGCCACTTGTATAAGCTCCTGCGGAGTGGAACCATGGATCGGGAAGCCTGCGATACCGAAGCTGGCGGTAATATTTTTGTCGCGAAGAAGCGGATCGGACGCGACCCAGCCGCGTAGTTTGCTGGCAAGCTGGCGGGCCTGCTCTACGGTGGTTTCCGGCATCAATATGACGAATTCATCTCCGCCATAGCGCGCCACCACATCGGAGCGCCGGCAATTTTGCTCCAGTATGTGGCCCACGCGCTGCAATACGACGTCGCCTTCCAGATGTCCGTAAAAGTCGTTTACGAACTTGAAGCGGTCGAGGTCCATCAAGACCAGGGCGAATGGGCGATTGGCGCGTGTGGAACGTTTCCACTCGGACGACAACGCCTCCATCAAATAACGGTGCGTCTTGACGCCCGTCAAACCGTCCGTAATTGCCTGCTCTTGGGCCTTCTGGAACGTCAGGGCGTTGTTCAAGCCGCCCGCAAAAAGATCTGCAAGAGTGCGGAGCAGCAGCACTTCTTCTTCTTCGAATTCGCACGGTTCCGAGGATTCCACGTACAACACGCCGAGCAAATGTTCGGCATAGGTTACCGGCAGCGCAATGGCGGAGACGGAGGTGGGTAGCACGGGACATGGCGTTGAAATGCTTACTTCGCGGACGATAGACATCTGGCCGGTCCGAGCGACTTGGCCGACGATGCCCTCGCCCAGCGGAATCCTGCGTCCTACCGCGTCGCGTCTGGCTCCCGCTTCTGCCTGAATTACCAGCTCTTTCGCCGGATAATCGACCGTGGCTATTCCGATATGATCGTATTTCAGGCCATTTTCAATTTCCGAAGCGATCTTCGCCAGCATTTCTGCAGGATCCAACGTGGTGATCGCACGGCTGGATACGTTGTTGATGAGCATCAGGTGGCGCGACTTCTTCTGCTCTTCGGTAAATAGGCGCGCATTTTCGAGCGCCACCGCCGCTTCGCTGGCGAGCACTCGCATCAGTTCCACATGCCCTTCGTCAAATGCCCGTTCTTGCTTGCTGTGCACGGCCATCACGCCGATTGCTCGATCGTAAAGAATCAGAGGCACGGCGCAAATAGAGCCGGCTACGCGCGTCGGTTTGAAACCGAGGCGTTCGGCTTCTTGCACATAGTGATCTCGGATCAGCAGCGGTTGGCAGGTTTTGACCACGTATTCAGTCAAGTGATTCCCGGCAGCGCGAGTCCGCTTGGGCAATCGCTCGCCATCCAGCACGTCGATTTCAAATCGTACTTGCTGAGTCTTGTGATCGAAGAACGCGATAAAAAGACTATTTACATCGAGCAGGCGCTTCATCTCGGAATAGATGCGTTCGAAAAGAGCGTCCGGCTCCAGCGTGGAGCTGAGCGCTCGCCCAATTTCGTTCAAGATGTGCAGTTCTTCGCTGCGTCTGGATGTTTGCTGAACCAGGTAGCTGTTTTCTACCGCCATTCCTATTTGGTGGCCCAGGGCCAGAAGCAGCCGCAACTCCGCGGGCGTGAAATTGCGATTGTCAGGTGTGCCGAGCAGCAAAACTCCGAACACGCGCTCTTTTGCTTGTAGGCTGATTCCCACTACCGTGCGCAATTTTTGGCCGAGGAGAAGTTTTCGTACGTGCCGGAAGGATTCTTCCTTCTCCAGAGCTTCCCATTTCGAGTCCGTCTCCAAATCGCGCAAAACCACAAGTCCGCCAAGACGCGCGACCAGGCTGACCACGTAATCGTCCAAATTGTTGCCTTGTATCGCTGCGCAAAAAGCATCGCCCAGTCCGGTGACCACCACGGATGTGGGACCGTTTTCTTCTCCGTAATGCAGGCATAGCGCACCGGCAGGAATGCGCACAACATTCAGGACGCGATCGAGCGCTTGCGCCAGCATTTTCTGAATTTCGCCGCCTGCAAAGCTCGAGGTGGCCAGGTTCAAATTCGAGAGCGCAAGCATGTTCCGCTCTACTCTCCGGCGCTCTTCTTCGTACACCGCCATGACCATGAGCACGCCGCCGAAGAGTTCGGGCAGTAGAGTGAGAGGGAGCAAATCCTTGCCCGCAAGCGGACCTAGTCTCTCTTGAAAAATAGTGGTTAAACAAAGCAGTCCCCACACCACGAAAGTTATGGCCAGGAATTGGTCGGCGCGGGATTCCTGCTTGAGACCCTCTTCCCAAAAAGTGCGCGCGACAAAGAAAAACATTAAGCCGATTGCCAATCCTAGGGGCACGTTCATCCAGCCGCGTGAGTAGCCCAGCGCCCAAACTCCCGCCGCAACGCCAAGAGCTGCTATCCCCTTCCACGGCACCGGGAGGCGCGCGTACATCTTGGCGGCGCAATAAAACGCCAGCGCCGCAAGTGCAAGTATCCATTCGGTCGCCGGATCAGCCCACCACGGAACGGTCAATGTGACGCCCACAGATCGAACCAAAAAATGAACAGCAACCAGCAGCCACGCCCCCGCCCACACCAGCATGTATTCCTGGCGCTTCTGCTGGTAAACGTAGGAAAAGAAAAGCCCCAGCAGGAGGGCTCCTGCCAGGAGGACAGACGCCGTCATATTGATGTGGATCAGCAAGTTACCGCTCCAACTCCTAATGCTACTTCCGTCGAGAATAGCAGAGATTTGCAAGGTATCCGTGCGCGTATCGAGCCAAGTTTCTTGGAGGTCAACGTCTGCCGCGCCTATGCAAAAAGGGCAAAAATCGGCCGGATATGCGGCATCAAAGAGAGCTGAGACTCATTCAAATATGAGGTTTGGGGGCAGGCGCGTCAAGGGTACCTACGGGCCATTTACTCGCGGGTTGCGCGCCGCTGTGACGTGGGCGCTCGATTTTGCAGACCCGTTCCGTTAAGATGATCGTTTCCATTTCAGGGAAGGAAACTCGCAGGGACAATGAAATCCATTCCGAAGCCGCGCGTGCGTTTTGCGCCATCGCCAACCGGATTTCTCCATGTGGGAGGAGCGCGCACAGCCCTATTTAATTGGCTTTTTGCGAAACACGAGGGGGGCACCCTTTTGTTGCGCATCGAAGATACCGATGTTGAACGCAACAAGCCGGAGTTGGTTGATGGAATTCTGGTGGCACTTCGATGGCTCGGTATCGAATGGGATGAAGGACCGTTCTTTCAGTCACAACGCATCGAAATGTACCGCGCAGCAGCCGAACGTATTCTCGCAAGTGGTGCGGGATACGCTTGCTATTGCAAAGCAGCTGCCTATACCGGTGGCGACTCCGCCGAGGAGAACGAAGGGGAAGGCGACGACGAAGGGAAAGCGGCGAAGGTGATGGCTTGTTCTTGCCGAGACTTGACTCCGGAACAACGCGCTGCGAAAGAAAAAGAAGGCATTCGTCCGGCGATTCGGTTTCGCACTCCGCGAACAGGCACGACACATTTTGAAGATGCGGTGTTCGGCCCGCGCGACGTACAAAATGCCGAAATTGAGGATTTCGTTCTGTTGCGGTCTTCGGGCTTGCCGACCTATCAACTCAGCGTGGTAGTGGATGACATTGATATGCGCATCACCCACATTATTCGCGGCGCGGACCACTTGTCTAACACGCCGAAGCAAGCGTTGATTTACAAAGCGCTCGGCGCGGAGCCGCCGATATTCGCCCATGTTCCACTTATTCTGGGACCCGATCGCACGCGGCTTTCGAAACGCCACGGTGCAACCAGCGTTGGATCGTATGCCGAGGAAGGATTCCTTCCGGAGGCGTTCCGTAATTTTCTGGCGCTGCTAGGATGGTCCCCTGGCGACGATTCGGAATACCTGCGCACGAATGAACTGATCGAACGATTCGCGCTTTCGGGCGTGAGCCGCACGAACGCTATCTTCGATCGCGCAAAACTGGAGTGGTACAACACGCAGTATTTGCAGAAGCCGCCGGTGGAAGAACTTTTGCCGTACGTGGAGGCGGAACTGAAGCGTTCCGGGCTGTGGCAAGAAGTCTGGGCCACTACCGAGCGGGAATGGTTTGCGCACGCTGTGGACTTGATTCGTTCGCGAACGCGATTGCTGGTGGACTTCAGCGGTTGGGCTCGCGCGTTTTTCACCGATGATTTTGAGTACGAGCCAGAAGCGCGCGCAAAATTCTGGAAAGACGAAAAGCTTCCGTCGTTGATGCCCAAATTAATTGAAGCGCTGGAGGCGGTGACGGACTGGAATCACGATGCTTGCGACGCGGCCTTGCGAGGTGTGGCAACTTCGGAAGGAGTTAAAGCGGGTTTGCTCATCAATGCGACGCGCGTGGCAATCGTAGGCCGGGCTGTCGCACCGCCCCTTTTTGAGACGATGGTTGTGCTGGGAAAAGATCGAGTGATCTCGCGACTCCGCCGTTCCCTCCCTGCTATTTCCAACCGCTAGACGGACACTCGGACGCCGTTGGGATTGAACTCGCTTCAGAAAATAACGGACGGCCTGTCAGCGGGCCGGAACGAGCCTGGAGAAAATCTCCGGGTGAACCTCTTTGGGCGTGGTGCCTTCGTCGGCCAAATTAAACTTTGCACTCACGGGAAGCTTTACGGGAGGCAGACAAGCGCTGTCGTTGCAGGCTTGATATCGCAGGGTCATCGGAATTTCCGTGGGACCGAGTTCGGCAGTGGATTTCGCGGACAATCGCAGCACCAACGTAACGCTCTCGTTGTACACATCGAGCGGGTGATTCGGTGAGAAACTGAATTTTTCGAGCTTGCCTTTCGGGTAGATGGTATCCAGCAGCTCAAAACCTGCGGGAAGCTGAGGCTTTAGAGTCGTGGCGATCAAATAATCGTCGGAGGGCTTGTGCGAATTCATATGGAAACCCGAGACGATATCCGCAACAACCGCAATCTTGAATTCCTTTCCGCGCGGAACAGGGTCAAGCGAAACAAAAATGTGAGGCTTAACGATGGTGGATGCATCCGGAAGGTTCGATTCTTGAGTTGAACGCGGCGGAGGGACAGCAGGTCCGCGCGAGATAATAGATGCAGAGCCGGAGCCTATAAGAACACAAGAAATGAAAGCGGTCGGCAAGAGCTTCATCTTAGACCTGAACCGTTGAACCAGTTTTTTCACTTAAGATACGGCTCATAACCTGGCTCAGGGTTTCACCCGTCTTATCTAACACAAACGCCTGAGCGGTGTCGGACCATCCGAGCTTGAAACTGGTGGTCAATGCGGAAATCCAAATCTGGCGGACGGGCGCATTGGGGCTGATTACGAAGCGGGTCTCGTCTTCGTCCTCAAATTCAATCTCTAATTTACCGCTACCGCCTTCCACTTCGAATTCATGTTCGTCGCCCAGTTCAAGCAAGCGTTTGCGGAGGCTTTCAAAGGCCGCGTCGCATTTCCTTTGGAATTCTTGTTCGTCCATCATAGTGGAATCAGGTTACTCCTATTTTCGCGGGCAGATTACGGAACCGAAATTACATGATTCTTCTGAACGCCACTAGAGCAGCGCCTTGATCTGTTTCTCGAGTTCGTCTTCGTCTGCTAACCCGATAAAGCGTTTCTGAACCTTGCCATCACGAGAAATGACAACGGTGGTCGGAAAGCCGATCAATCCACCAAATTTCGACGCGATATCATCGTTGCCAAGGACGACGGGGTAATTCATGGTCATGGAGTGGCCATTCACGTCGAATTGTGTCGATTGGACGTAAGGAGCGACGACGCTTTTGCCTTCCTCATCCATGGCCACGCCCAGAATGGTGAACCCTTTATCCGCATATTTCTGCTGGAAACCGATCATCCAGGGGATTTCGACACGACAGGGTTCGCACCAGGTGGCCCAAAAATTTACGATTACCACTTTCCCTTTCAGGCTGGCTAAAGAAACGTCCTGACCCTCGAGATTCTTGAAGGTCACATCAGGTTCATCCGGACGCGGGCCATTGCTTGCGGCGGATTTACTGCTGTCCGCACGTGAAACTTTAAACAGATCGCGCGAGTTGCAACCCGAGAAATTCGTGGTGACGAGCAACACGATCAAAAGAAGAAACAAAAAACAATTGGGGAAACGTCGCATGCGTTCCACTCCCATCACCACGAAAACCTATTCAAAAATGCAAGTTTACCTGAAAGCCAGGTCAGGCGGTTCATAAACACCAGACCGCCAACCGCAAGCAAAAGCGCGCCGCTGAAGACTTCCACGGTGTGCAAGTGGCGTCGAAAGCGCTGGTAGAATTTCAAAAATCCGCCGATCCCCAGGGCAGTAACAAGAAACGGAATTGCCAGCCCCGCCGAGTAACAGGCCAACAGAAAGACACCTTGGCCGATGGTTTCACGGGTTGCTGCAATCGCCAGCACGCCTGCCAGGATTGGGCCGATGCAGGGCGTCCATCCAAAGGCGAATGCAAAACCCATCAAAAACCCGCTAACGATACCGGGCTGGCCGCCCAGATTTCGGAAATGCACGTCACGATTGAGCCAGCGGGTCATGGCCGGCCCTAAAAGAAAAATTATGGCGATGGAATAGAAATGAACGGCTTTTAGCGCGTGGCCGACAATCCCGGGCCGAAAATTCAGGACGACGCCAGCGGCGACCAGAAGAATTCCAATCACGAATCCTGCGCGCAGCGAAATCTTCGCCAGCCATCCCACCAGGTGCAGTCCGAACAATACGATCAGCGCTCCTGCCAGGGGCGCGAGTAAGCTGCGGTTACGCACCAGAAATGAGCCTACCGCGCTGGCAGACGCGCCAAAGGTGATGAACACGATGGAAAACCCAAAAACGAATGCGAGAGCGGAGGTCAGCAATCCGCCGCGCGGAGTTTGTCCTTCTTTAAGTTGCTCAACGCGGATACCGGAAAGCATTGAGATATATCCCGGAACTAGCGGCAGCACGCATGGAGAAAGGAATGAAACGAGTCCGGCGACGAAGGCGGCTAATGCGGAAACTCCCATGGTGTCTTGTCAGCCCTTTTGAAAAACGTTTGAACGCTCCGGCCGGCGCGCCGGGCATAATCCAACCTATTATATTTGCACACTCATTAGACGCGTGCTTGGGCTTTTTGACGCGGAGGGGCTGCAGGAAAAGTTGGATTGCGAGTGTGCCAATCGGTGGCCTGCTCGAAGGCAAATGCAATTGCCAGCAAAGCGGCTTCTCCCCATTTCGGACCGATCAGCTGCAGTCCCACGGGCAATCCATCGCGGGTGAAACCGCATGGAATAGAAATGGCCGGGTGGCCGGTCAAGTTGGCGGGCCGGTTCAGGCGAACGAGAGCTGAACGGACTGTTTCTTTCCGGCTGCCGATTATTACTTCATCTTCCCCGATGAGGGGCGCAGCGATCGGAACTGCGGGTGCGAGGATCGCGTCAACGCGCTGGAATACAGATTCAAAATCTCTTTCCACCTGCCGCTTCACTTCGAGCGCTTGAAGATAATGTACGACGCGTACTTGGGTGCCTATTTCCAAGCGGCTGCTTACATCCTCACCATAATCGCCTGCCCGGTCTGGATAAAATCCCTGCGATTGATGGTAGCGAGTGGCTTCGGCCAGGGCGATGTGTGTGGAGGGTTCCTGGGAATCGGCCACATGCGGAAGGGATACGTCTTGAATTCCGCCTCCAATTTCTTCCAACACTTTTGCTGCGACGTTTATGGCGCAGCGAACTTGAGGATCGATGCGTTCGAAAAAATACTCTTCCGGCCATCCCAGTCGAAATCGACGGAGACGAGTTCGCTTTAGCTTTCTAAAATCAGGCCGGGTCGCGGGATCGGGATATTTCCCAGCGATTGCTTGCAGGAGAATGCATGCATCCGCAGCGCCACGCGCGAGAGGTCCCGCGTGATCGAAGCTGGGCGCTAGAGGAATTACCCCGGAGACGCTGACCAATCCATAGGTGGGCTTCAGCCCAACAATGCCACATAGCGCAGCTGGAATACGAATTGATCCGCCAGTGTCTGTGCCAACGGACCCGAAACACATTCCTTCCGCTATGGCAGCCGACGAACCGCCGCTCGAACCGCCTGATATGCGATCGATTGCCCAGGGATTGTGCACCGCTCCATAATGCGGATTTTCGTTTGTGATGCCATAGGCAAACTCGTGCATATTCGTTTTGCCAAGAAGAATCGCTCCTGCGGCGGCAAGACGAGCGGCAACATCGCTGTCTTGCTTTGGAACGAAATTTGCGAGGATTTTGGATCCGGCAGTGGTGCGGATACCGCGCGTGTAAAAATTGTCCTTCAGGGCAATCGGAATGCCGAAAAGAGGATTGGTTATGCTCGCCCGGCTTCCGCGCGGTCTGCGCACGAGTTCGCGCTCGGCCAGACGCGCTTGCTTTCGCGCGCGGCCGGCAAGCACGGTGAGAAATGCATTGATCGACGGATTCAGGTGCTCGATACGCTCGAGCGTGGCATCCACCAGATCTACCGGAGAGATTTCTTTGCGGCGGAGCAATCGAGCGGCCTGCTCGATGGATAGAAATGCCAGCTCGGATTCTGATTTCGGTGTCACGCGGCCTGCTTCAGAAAATCTTCTCCGCGCGCCGCAAAGTACCGGCTGAGCCGAGATTCGCGATGCGGAAAACAATCAAGTATTGATTTTCGTTGCGGATGGTGCCGAATGAAAATCGCCGGTATTCAAAACCAAATCCGCAGCAGGAGCCATTGTAACTCGCTTCCAAAACCTGGTTTTGAAACGCGTCCTGGGTAAAGTCGTAACTCAGGCCGGCGGTGACGTTCAAGCCGATTCGGGTCAAATCGCCGTAGCCCACCAGAGCGCGAACCTGATTCGAGCGGGTTTGGAAAACGAAGTCCGGCGGATTCTCGTCGAGCGGTGTGGGAAGATTCGTCGTGGAGAAGTGCGCCAGTGTCAAAAATGATTGTTTATAAGGCTTAAGCTTCAGCAGAGTGCCAATCGCAGTTAATTGATTTCGTTGCGGGTCAAAATTGAAGATGAATTCAGTATCGAAGTGCTTGCCTGGTTCAATGACGAGGTCGCTTACGATGGGAGAAAAGCGGCGTGGCGAGGCGGCAAAAGCGAAGGGCGTGATGTCGTCCAGCGCTTGAAATACGTTGCGCTGGCCGTTTATCAAGGCTCCACCGAAGGTTGGGTTGAAATAATATTTTTGCAACAGGCGCCAGCGGATCAGCTCCCCGGCATCACCGTCCTTTTTGCGCCGATAGAGCCGCTGAGTGATTCCATATTGGATTTCATTTGTGTCGGTCAACGTTTCGTCTTCGTCAAAACGTATGAAGCGCGCGTAATCATTCACTCCGGTCACGTAATTGTAAACAATGTCAGGCTCGATCACGTGTTTCCATTTCGTTCCGGATTTTTCCCAGATGCGGTCGAAGGAGGGCGGACGAAAATCCACAGAAAATTCCTCGGTGGTGCGGAAAAAACCTTGAGGGACGTAAACGTTATTTTCCTGCTGTCCGCCATAGTAGGTGGAGCGGAGCGTGAAAGTAGGTGTTACATCCAGCCAGTTGCCGAAGTGGAGCGGTATCGTCACCGTCGGCGCAAACTCGGTTCGCGGAACAAAATTGGGAGTATCCAATGGCGCGGCTGTGGCAGTCTCGCTGCGATGGACAGCATCTGAAAACCCTTCGAAGGAAAAATAAATAGGAAGCTGTGGAAAGGGCGACTGATCAACAGAACTGAAGCGCACTTCCGGCGCGGCGCGCAAGGAAACATAGGTGTCCGGAGAAGCGCTCAAATAGTTCTGATAGCTAAGCGCCGCGAAGTTCAAACTGAAGCCGCGAAAATTATTTGTGAGGAAGGCGGAGTTACGGACTTCCGAGTTCACTGCTTGCGTATATGTCTCACTCCAAGCCAGGCGGTAGGTTAGGGTATTTAAGTTGTCCAAATCGGCCACCGCGCGCCAGCCGTCGGGCAACAAAGCGGTGAAAAGCAGCCGCGCTTCGTGACCGCCCTGGTTAATGGCGGGCACGGGGGGCTGTCCGGGAATTTGCGGCTGTTCCAGACCGCGGTCGATTACTCCGGTGTAGGTGATGTCGAGTTTGGCGTTTTCCCATGGACGCATTCGCAGATCTGCTCGCTGGCCCCAGCCTCTTCGGCTGTAGTAAGTTCCACCGAGACTCGCATCCATCCAATCTGTCGGAGCCCAATAATATGACTCGCCCAAAATGTATCCCTTGCTCGAACTGTCTCCGATATTCGGGATCATGAATCCGGACTCGCGGTCTTTCCCGGCGGGGAAAGTGGCGTAGGGAAGGTACAAAACCGGAACTGAAAAGACGCGAAAGTCGCCGTTTTCCAAGTGCACAGACTTCTGCAAGTAAACGGTCGCTTCCGGCGCATAGAATTTCCAGGTGGGCTTGTCGGGATCGCAGACGGTCATCCAAGCTTTTTTTACACGGTAAGTGTGCTCATCCAGCCGCTCTGCTTCCTCCGCTTCAAAATAGAGCGGGTTTGAGCTGACCAGCAGGGTCGGACTGGGCTTGCGCTCAATCGAAAAGGTGGCGCGCACGTGAACGAAAGTTCCGTGACCGGTGCGCAGCTCATAATGCGCTTCGTCGGCCTCGACGTGCTGGGTCATGTAATCGAGCTGGACGTGGCCACGCGCGATGGCGACGTAGGTGTCTTCGTTGTATTCCACGTGGTCGGCGCGCAAGCGTGTGTTTTGATAGTGCACATCTACGTTTCCATCTGCGTAATAGATCCTGCCCACTTGGCGTTGCTGGTCCGCTTCCAGCGTCGCAGTCTGGTCTGCGTTTACGCCGGGCTGAGGCGAAGTTTTCGTGACTGGGGATGACTGCTTCTTGCTGGAATTTTGCGGAAGAGGCTTTGTGCTGTCTTGTGCAAAGGCAAAACCTGAAGCCGCCAGGGGAATAATTAATGCCAGGAAAAGAAAATGCAGCTTGCAGGATGGCGGCGTGATTTTCGCGTATGGCATCAGCGGAGAATGCTGAAATCCCTCAAAAAGCGTGGAAAAAAGAAAGTCGAGCCTAACACGCGTCTATGATAGCCGCAATCGCAGGCGTGTTTGCGCGACTCCAATCTACTCAGAATTCGGGGGTATTCATACGGTTGCCTTATAGGCGACATAGCACTACATCCGAGTTCTGTCGTTTCGCGGCTTGCCTGCTAAAATTGTGGCCGTTCCGCCACTGGAGCTTCCGCAGCGCAAAACGGACCAGTGATAAGAATATGCACGGAGTGTGGCGCCCTCTTGCTTGAGGTCGCCGACAATTGCTCTTTTTGTGACGCACCTCTCGCCGACCTCGGCGAAAATCCCGAACCAGTGGCGGTTGCCGCTGGAACAATTAGTCGAGCTGCGTCCTCGCGTACACCTTCGGTCTCGATCTCTCTCGAAGAACAACCGGTTGAACCCGAATGGCGTCGCGAGGTTTCGCGCCGGCTGGAGGATTATCGCGCCAAGCGGGGACATCTTCGTTCCGACGATTTGCAGTCGGGGTTGCCATTTTCCCGGCAGACCAGGATCAACGAAGAACGGGCGGCTGAGGAACGCCAGCGAGAAGCCGAGCGCCAACGGCAAGCGGAACGGCAGCGCGTGCGCATGGCGCAGCGCAAGACCGAACACGTAGAAATTTGCGTTCAACCCGAACTGGATTTTTCCAGTGCGGCGCACGAGCGCGCGCATCCGCAGACGGCCCTGGTGCCGGTAGCAAGTCTGGTGGAGCGGCGGAAGGCCGGATTGCTCGACGCCATCTTTCTGGGACTGACGTATGCGGGATTTCTCGGGTTGTTCCGGTCGCTCGGCGGGCAGCTGGTGGTTGAAAAAGCGGACACTGCGGTATATCTCGTGGTTTTTTTCCTTTTCTACGGGCTATATTTCTCTCTCTTTACTACATGCGCCGAGGCTACACCCGGGATGCAGCTGCTGTGTCTGACGGCCGTGCGGCTCGACGGAACCGTTCCGGATACTCGCCAACTCTTGTGGCGGAGCTTTGGTTACGTGCTCGCTGGAGCCACGCTGATGCTTGGGTTCGTGTGGGCGTTGTGGGATGAAGATCACTTTACCTGGCAGGATCGCATCTCGCAGACGTATATCACTGGGTCCATGCCGCTGATGGAGCAAGACGCCTTCGAGCTTCCCGTAGGGCGACAGACCTTTGCCCGGAAGTGAAAATCAACCTAAGTCATTTCGCACGCACAATTTCGGTTAAGAACACTACAATTGCGATGATTGCGCCATATCCAGCTATGGCCATAGCCAGGAATTGACGCGATAGCCAGATCACGGTCTTCGTCTCGCCTTGCGCATCGAGGGTGGAACGTATCTTGCCAACCACCTGGTAGCCCTTGATGCCCGCAACGCCTGGAACAGAAGTAACGAGGACTATTCCAAGCAAATAACCTAACGTTAACGTCGAGTGTAGCTTCGTTGACCCAACAAAACTAACTATTACCACGGCTTCGGCAATTACCAGCAGCAAGAGCGCGCCTACGAAAAGGGTCCGAGTGATATACGTGCTACCAAGCCATCTGCCATGCATTTTGCATCTCCTTAAAAGCTCTGTTGCTCCACACCTTAAGCGGCTCTCGTAGTGGTTCGATGCTGTTCTAGTGGCAAAGCCCTGCTGCTTTGCCTAGAAAACCTATTCCCGCGATCGCGACGGGCGCGTAAGGAACGAACCTGGTAAATGCTCGAGACGAAAGCTGAAGACTGCGACAGTTAAACCCGAACCCTTTCTGTACGAAACACAGAAAAGTTCGCCACGTCCGCGAGTTTCAGCCGTCGCAGGAAGGAACACTGGTACCGCGCGGAAGGGTAGGCCACCCGCCGGTTAATTCGACAATAGTTCGTGGCAAAAGTGCCCTTGCAGCGACAAAGAAATACACGGCTAATCCCGCGCGGGCTAACGATTCTTGAAGAATGCGCAGATGGTCGGAACCTGGCAAGGTCGGCAAGTATTTGAAGCAATGTGCGGCCTCCAAGCCCACAAACAGTGCGACCGCGCAACCTGCTGCCACAAAAATTATATGCCACGGTACACGAGACATAGAAGGCTCTAAATTAAAAGACGCCTCATTGGGAGAGGCCCACGCCCAAAGGAGAGCAAGAATTAGAATTCCAAAAGCCCATAGCGCGTACCGACGGATTAATTCAGACGACAGGTCCTGGGCGAGGCTGTGCGCGACTTTGTTTGCCTCCCAGCTCAGGATGCCAAGCGCAACAAAAGGGACTAACATCCAAAGCCACTTCCCTCTAGCACCGCTACGCATAATACTCGTCCAAACC
>Ga0209007_1000038_pt1 | contig 95772 bp, 83 predicted proteins | sample JacPinW_OM1H0_O2_FD_187961 | JGI IMG/M metagenome (GOLD analysis project Ga0209007, IMG submission 187961) | Forest soil microbial communities from Algoma, Ontario, Canada - Jack Pine, Ontario site 1_JW_OM1H0_O2 (SPAdes) (version 2) | ecosystem: Environmental > Terrestrial > Soil > Boreal... | reverse complement strand
CCTACCCGATCAGAGAGCTGCGGATCATTCCAGGATTCGCCATCCCGGATTACCGGTGTCCGCCGCCACCGTGTCCGCCACCACCACCGTGGAATCCACCTCCGCCATGGAAGCCGCCGCCACCGTGGAACCCACCGCCGCCGCGAACCGCAGCACCACCGTGGAAGCCACCCGCTGGACCACGCGCGTAGCCTCGTCCACCGGCGAACCCGCGTCCGCCATAGTAGCCTCTACCGTAGCCGCCGTAGCCCCACCCGCGGCCATAGCCATAGCCGCCTCGGCCCCAACCTCCCCAGCCCCCGCGGCCCCAGCCATACCACGGTCCGGCGCCAATGAATAGACCACCCGAGAACCAGCTAGGACCGTAGTAGCCGTAAGGAGCGCAGGCATAAGGTGCATATCCGTAGTAGCCGTAGGCGCATGCTGGGGGTCCGCCAACTCCCACGCCCACTTCGACCTGCGCCTGAGAAGGCTGCGCAAACGCGAGCGGCAGCATCAGTGCCGCAACCAAAGCCAAATATTTCATGTACCGCATGTGATCCCCTTGTTTCAGATCCGCCTTCAGCCACCAAACCCTCGGACCTGCAGGCCTTCAAGATCTTGACTCTATCCGAAGCGCCTATGTATTTGAACTCGGAAGGCGCGGAAAAGTTGCAGGGCTCGCGCTGGCTGATTTCAGCCACCTGCCTGAATTCAACCACTTGCAAGGATCTCGTCCGGAAAGCGGATTCGCAGTCCTGCGCGGAAGACGATCCTAAGACGGTCCCTACACTCCCACCAATGCCTCGCTCGGCTCATACTCCACAATGTACCCCGCCACGGCGCTGGCCGCGACCGTGAACGGCGAAGCCAGATACATCTGCCCCGGACCGCTGCGGCCGGGGAAGTTGCGGTTCTGTGCGCTGATCACCACCTGATCGGGACGCGTGGAAACTCCCGGCCCGGCATTAATGCAAGCGCCACAACTGGGCTCGATCACGATCGCACCAGCTCTCTGAAACACATCCAGATAACCTTTGCGCAGACAGTACTCGCGCGTCTCCTGCGATCCAAATTGAATGTAGAACTTCACCGAATCGGCTATGCGCTTGCCAAGCTTCAGCGCATCCGCCAGCACGGCGGCATACATATCCATGTCTTCATTCTTGCCCGCCGTGCAAGTGCCGCCGTATGCGATCTCGACCGGAACCGGCGTGTTCAGTTCGCGCACATATTTTCCATTGCCCGGATCACCGGGCGTCGCAACCATCGGAGTAATCTCCGCCGCATCGAGTTCGATCACGTGCGCGTATTGCGCATCGGGATCGCTATACAGGCCCTCAGTCATGGCTTGAGCCTTCGCGCGATCCATACCACGACGCTCCACCAGGAAATCCACCGCCTTCCTGTCCGGCGCGACAATGCCAGTAAATCCGCCAATCTCGGCCGCCATGTTGGTCATGGTGGCGCGCTCGTCCACGCTGAGCTCTTCGATGGCCTCGCCCGCATACTCCATTACCTTCGCAAGCGCCTTGCCGCTGCGCACGTAGTCGAGGCTCAGAATCTTCAGGATGAAATCCTTCGCGGTGACGTTCGTGTGCTTCTTGCCGCGAATCACGATCCTCACCGACTCCGGAACTTTAACGCGAACGTCTTTCGTGATCCAACTGTTAAATACATCAGTCGTGCCAATACCAAAAGCTACGCAGCCGATCGCGCCAACGTGCGGCGTGTGCGAATCTGAGCCAATGTTCAACTGCCCCGGCAGCGCATAACTTTCCAGCACAATTGAATGGCAGATGCCTTCCGAGCCTTTACGATCCTTCAACTCGCCATGCAGCTTGATTCCCTGCTTGGCGGCAAAATCCTGCTGCTTGAGTTTGAGCTGCGTGGCCAGGTCGAGTAGGCCGAGCTTCTTCTTTTCTTCCGAAATTACTTCATCGAGAAACGTCAGGTGGTCACGAAAAAAGAGAATGCTCGAAGCATCGTTGACCTTCGCATCCTTGCCAACGTAGTGCTCAAAAAAAATCGCCGCCATAGGAGTGACATATTCATGGCTGAAGCGCAGATCGGCGCGGGCAAATCCGGTATCGCCAGGTTTCACAGCCGGAACACCCACTTCGCCTTTTTCGTTGAGCATGTGCCGCGCGAAGATCTTTTCAGCGAGCGTCATACCGCGCTTCGGAGTTTGAATCGGCGGCAGGAACACCTTCTTCTGCATCCTCGCCACATTGAAAGGAAACAGTCCGCCGTATTCGATCACCTGCCGTGTAATTTCGTCCTCTCCGGCAGTAAACTCGGCAAGGGCAATCTCTTCCCCACCGCGAATTTTGTCGATCAACGAAAAGTCGGTCGAGGTCAGCACGCCCAGGTTCTGGCAATTTTGCTTGTAGATGCGCTCAATGTTTTCGGCAATCACCACGCGAATCCCGGCGCACATCTCGGCATAAGGCGACTGCTCGCGGCTCGACCCTTTACCGCGCCTCTTTCCGCTCACAGCGCACACAAAGCCGCCGCGTTTCACATCACCGCGCCCAATCGGCGTCGCGCTGCCGCATTTCAACCCGAGGTACGGAATCTCACCCAGCGTCTCGTCGAAATAAAAACAATAGTGCGCCGGGGTAATCTCGTCGGTGGAAATGTCGTCGCGCAGTTTGGGATTATTCGTCGGATTCTTCGTATCCCACGACGGCAGGTCTTCGCCCGCAAGTTGCCGCTTGATCAGTTCGGGGTCTTCGGTGAGGAAAAGAATTCGACCGTGCAACCGAACTTTGTCCGGCCGCCTTTCGATTTTGCGTTCAAGAAGAGAGTTGATCACGTTAAACCTGAGGAGTGAGAAAATTTGATGAGGACACAGCACGCTGCGAAGTTCGCCAGTCCCTAGCTATTGTAACGCCGCAGGAACAACAAAACTCAATCGAGAAGCGGGGGAACCCTGTGCTCCTCTGCGACCCCTGTGTTTAAGCCTTCCTAACCACGATCACGATCGCGTATAAGCCCGCGGATCGGGCAAAGGCTCCAGCCCCCGCCCCGCAAAGATCTCCTCGAACTCCTGCACCAGCGCCTCGTGAATCAGCCCGTTCGAGGCCACCGTCTCGCGGCTGTCGATTACAAAAGGCGATCCATCGAAGCGCGTCACTTTCCCGCCCGCTTCTTCCACGATCAGCACGCCCGCTGCTGTATCCCACGGATTGAGATTGAATTCCCAGAAGCCATCGAATCGCGCCGAGGCCACGTTGCACAAATCAAGCGCCGCCGACCCCGCACGCCGCACGCCATGAGTGTGCAGCGTGATCTGGTGATAAAAATAAATATTCGGATTCTTGTGCCGCTTCTGGCTGGGAAATCCCGTCGCCAGCAGGGACTCTTTCAGCGTGGCGGTCTTCGAAACATGGATCGTCTCGCCATTCAGCTGCGCGCCTTTTCCTTGCTCGGCCGAAAACAACTCGTCGCGCGTAGGATCGTAAACCACGGCTGCGATCCGTCGGCCCTTGTGCTCAAGCCCCATCGAGACGCAAAATACCGGAAACCCGTGCGCGAAGTTCGTCGTGCCGTCAAGCGGATCGACGTACCAGCGATACTCGCTGCCCTGGTCGCTGAGTCCCTGCTCTTCGCCCAGCACGTCGTGCGCAGGCCATTGCTTGCGAATGCGGTCGCGAATCAGCACCTCGGATGCGCGATCGGCCGCCGTCACGAGATCGGCCTCTCCCTTGTACTCAATTTTCAGGTGCTGATGAAAGTAATCCATCAGCAGCGCACCCGCTTCGCGAGCGATGGCAGACATGGCGGGGAGAAAGCTATCGTGGTTGGAGGACATAATCAGGGCTTCAGCTTTCGGGCTTCACATTCATTTTTTGAGGATCTTTTCAGAACTGGAGGCAAAATCGCGCACGGCTGAAACCGGAACGCAAAAGCCCGAAGCGTTCACTTCTTCTTTCCGCCGTCTTCGGCGATGTACATGATCTCATGCTTGAAAATGAACAGATTGGGCGCGCCTTCGCGCGTCAGGCGGATCATATGCTTGTCGTAGTACTCGACCCATCCGCTCACGGTCTGGCCATCCATCAGCTTCACGCTGACCGGCTTCTGCTTCTCGCCCAGAGCCTTGAGAAAGCCGGCTTCTTCAAAAGTCTCTTCAGGAGGCGGGGTCCGCCCGCGCTTACCGGCATTAGCATTTCCCTGCGGACGGAAAGGCATGCTGGCATTGTACACGGAGCGCGGACATCGGATCACTGCGCATTCTTGAAACTACAAGTAATCCATGTTGAAAAACAAAAAAAACACCAGCGCTTGGCGGCGCTGGTGTTTAACGTTTCTGGTTTCGGTACCTAGAACACGATCTTCAGGCTGAACTCCGTTTCACGCGGCGAACCCAGCGTATACACGCCGGTGCCGACGCCGACCCGGTTTACCAGCTGCCCGGCATAGTTGGTGCCGTTGATGCTGCCGGTGGAACCGGTCAGCAACCCTGACATCATGCTAGTCGGAAGGTCGAAGTTGGCGAAGTTCGGAAGGTTGTAGAAACCTACCTGAGGCTTAAGCGTCAATCGGCCATCGAGGAAGCTGTGACTCCAGGCGATCGTTGCATCAAGGGCCTTCAGCCAGGGGTAGTTGACCTGGCCAGCAGGCGCCAACGCCAACGGTACACCACCGCCGTACGTACCGCCCAATGCCACCAGGTCGGCCTGCGTCATAAGTCCGTTCTGAATCAGCACATTGCCCGCAGGCGTCGGGGTTCCCGCCGCGACTAGAGCGTTGTAGCCAGAGATCGCGTTGTTGATGTTGCCGGCGTTGAGGCTGCGACCAAAGCTGCCGAGTTTGGTTCCGGGAAGAGGATCCTGAGTAACGCCGCTGCCGGTAAAGTCGGTGCGGAAGATTTCTCCCGCGCCAAGCCCTGAATTGGGGACGGTAGCTGTGATTGCAAATGGGCTATAGAAGTGGGACATAATGCCGAGCTGGAAGCCGCCATGCAGGTCTGCATAACCACCGAAAGATACCTGGTGGGTCCGGTCCAGCGTGGAAGGTCCAAAGTAGCGATTCACGTTGGCATTGTCCAGAGCCGGATCTACGAAGTCCTGATCCGAGGCAGCCGCTGTGATCGTAGCGCCAGGATTCACGCCACCGCCGGAATTATCGAACTTGGACAAGGCATAAGAAACCTGGAAATTCAGATCCCTGACGCCGCGGATCGGGCCCTTCACATTCTCCACCCATTTCATCTGCAAGCCGTCGTACTCGGAACGGCCAACCGGCGAGAGGAAAGTCAGAGGCGGCGCAATCGGGTTGATGCCGCCAAACGCGCAGGGGTGACCAACTGAGGCAAGGCAGCTATTGCCACCCATGTCGCTGGAAGAACCTAGACCTTGACCTGCATAGTCGGCCATATTAGCTGTCCGGGCCGGGTTATTAACCGTCCCGTAAGTTCCGCCGTCGTTGGTTCCGTTACCCGGGTCGTTTGCACAGGGAGCTGAGTAAGTGCCGCTAACCGAGGTCACGCCCCCACCGCAATTGGAGATGATCGTTGCGATAGCAGCGTTAGCGCCCGTGGCGTTGAAATAGCGCGAATCGCCGGAGTGATTCTGATCTACTCCCAGCAGGAAGTGGGTTTGGACGTTGCGGATAAAGTCCACGCTCAAAATCATGCCTGGACGAAGCTCGCGTTGGATGCCAAGGTTCATCACCACCGAGCGAGGCGACCGATAGTCGGGGTTGAACATGTTGGTGCCGGGAGCGAAGAAGCAGTTGGTACCACCAGTGCAATCGCTGAGGTACTGTCCGGCATAGCTCGGGTTGGGTTGCGCCGTGTCAAAGGGCGAAGCCGCCTGATATTGCTGCGCAAGCGCGACGACCGCAGGCACTGCGTTCCCAATTAACGGGTAACCTGCCGAGGTGCCGCAAACTGCCGCACTTGGCGTGATAGCGCCAGTTGAGGTTTGCAGAGGGGAAGGCGATCCGGCAGCGGCGCACGGCGAGGGGAACTGCGCAAAGGCGCCGGTAGCCTCACGGAATGGACCGTCAAAGAGCACGTTGTTCCAGATGGCATTCTCCCAGAATAAGCCAATTCCTCCACGGATTGCGGTCTTGCCATTCTTCGCCGGATCCCAGGCAAAACCCAAGTCCGGACCAAAGTTCTTATTAGGCTGGTTCACTGCGTCGCCTAGTCCGGGAATCAGGGCACTCAGTCCAGAAATAGCCGCATATTGGCTGTCAGTGCGGCCTGTGTCGCGCTCATACCGCAGTCCGTAGGTCAGCGTGAAGTTCGACCTGATCTTCCAGGAATCGCCCAGATAGAACAACACGCGATTGTCAGGCCCTAAGCCGCCGGCCGGAAACCCGAGCGCAGCTTTAGAGGTCGAGAATCCCAAGCCGTTGCCCAGGGTGTAGCCGCCATCCGCCGGGTAGTTCTCCGGATTAGCCGCCCCTCCCGGGAACGGCCCGGTCGCAGCCGCTGTTATGTCCGCTGTGGTGACCTGAGAAACGATTTGTGGTCCATTCTTGAAGAATGATGCGAAGCCGCCGCCCTGAAGATGATTCCAGGTGGCGCCGTAGCGAATGACGTGCGAGCCTAAAATCCGGCTGCCATCATATTTGAACTCGTGATCGCTCTGCGGCGTGCTCTGCGGAGCCAGTAGATTCGGTCCGGCAACCAAGCCGGTGGCTCCCATGAAAATCTCCGCGCCCAGATTGTCGAAGGGGAGTGAGGCGTCACCCGTGGTTGCATTCACGATCTGGTTCTGGAACTTCAGGAACGAGAAGCGAATGGAGTGGGTGTAGGGCCCAGTATTGAAATCTAATCCGACTACATCATTGCGCGTGATGTCTTTGTTGTCATACACCGAATAGCCGTACCCGAAGGTGGCAGCCAGCAGGTTCTTGAAATAGGAGAATCGGTAAAAGAGACGCGCGCTCTTGGTCAGCTGGTAGTCCAGACGGCCGAGCAGATTATCCTCGCGGAAGGGATCGGAGAAGCTTCCGGAGTAGGCTTGGAACGGCGCGGAGATCGGCACCGACGCTTGCGTGTTCTGTACAGTCCGCTCGCCGTCGAGGAAAAAGAATGCCTTGTTCTTAATTATCGGTCCGCCTAAATCCGCACCGTACTGGCTGCGCTGCGAGTAAGGATCAGTTCCTCCCGGCAGATCCGCAGCGCCAACGCGATAGTCACGAAATTGTCCAAACGCCTCGCCGTGAACTCCATTGGTTCCCGACTTGGTAGTCACGTTCACGGAACCGGAAGAGGTCAGCTCGGTCGACATATCCAAGCTCGCCTGACCGATCTGGAATTCCTGAATGCCGCTGGCCGGAATGTCAGTCGTGGTCGTGCCCACGGTTTCGTCCGAGACGTCAACGCCGTCAACTTCAATGCGGGCGGTTCGACCATAACGGCCGCCGAATGAGATTGACGAGTAGCCCGCCTTGGTGGGATCGAAGTTCTGGCCGTCCTGAATTTGTACGCCAGGCTCCAGCTGCGCCAAGTCGAGGAAGTTGCGGCCATTGACCGGCAAGTTTTCAATCTGGCTGGCAGTCAAGACTCCCTGCACGGTCGCCTGTTCAGTGTTGACCTGAACTTCGCTTCCCTGCACCTCAACCACAGTGCTTTCCTGGCCAATTTCGAGCTTCGCGCTTCCGTTGGCGGCGTTGTCAACTTTGACGTCCAACGACAACTGCGTTGTCTTAAAGCCTTTGGCCTCTACCCGCACTTGGTAGACACCCGGGATGAGTGCTCCGAGAGAATACGATCCAGTCCCGTTCGTGGTCGCGTGCAACGTCTGCCCGGTGGGACCCGTGATCGTGACCTTGGCATTTGGCAGAACCGCACCAGTTGAATCGGTCACGTTGCCTACAATACTGCCGGTCGAGATCGTCGTCTGGGCAAATGCGACCGAACACACCAACAGCGCGGACAGGGTGATCAATGCCAGCAGCATAAACCGCGCGCCGGGGCGGGAGGAATTGAGGTTCAACATCGTAAACCTTCCTTTCGGAAATGTTCTCATCGGAGTTTTTTCACCTGAATTTGTCTGGAATCTTGCCATGTCAAATTCTTACCAGCGTCACAAGCAGCGGCAAAATAAAGCCATCGCCGCGGGGAAAGAGCAACAAACCCCCGCAGGCCCGCAACCAGCAAAACTGCTTTATCATGCGTTCTTAGCAGAATGAAACTGAATTAGCGCCCTTAACAAAGCAATTTGTAGGCCAGCCGTTCGCCGATCCTAAATTGTCCGGCTTTGGTATACATATCAATAACTTACGAAACATGTTTTGTGATAAGACTCACAAGACACCACCAAAACAAAAGTGATAAAATACACAAAAACATATTTATATTCCGGAAAACGAAACTGATTCGTGTTCGAGCTGGAGTGTGCTGCGGATCGAACGGTAAGATTCCCAGCAGAATGCGGACCCGTCTTAGAAATCCGACTTCATGGTGTAGTAGCCCGCGCGGTGGCGAACCATATAGGTAGTGGAATCCGGGGGCCCGGAAACGCTGACCTGAATCCGGCGAAATTGCGAGTTCGACGTGCGTTGTGAAGGATAGTATGCCAGCAGGTACTGCGTGCGGAGTTCATCGCTGATTTGGCGGAAGGCATCGTCGAGTTGCGACATCGAGTTCGCGTAATAGTACTTGCCTCCGGTGTCTTCCGAGAGCTGGATCAGCGCGTGCTCGCCACCGGTTTCGCGTCCAGCGCTGTTCTCGATCGGCACCACGATGATGCTATAGACGATAGCTTCGGCCTCTTCAGCGGCGCGCACGGCTTCTTTGTAATCGATTTTGCTGATGGTATCCCCGCCGTCGGTGATCAGCACCATCACTTTCCGTCCCTGGCGGCGGTCGAGCGAGCGCGAGGCCAGATAAACGGCGTCGAACAGCGCCGTGGCCGCACCCAGGCGGATGTGGTCAATGCCCTCGTCGATGCGCTTCAGATCGGGCGTGTAAGAAGTGGATTGCAGTACGGTTTCACTGAAACCAAACACAGATAATGCATCCATCGGCCGCAGGATGGTATGCGCAAAACGTTTGGCGGAAGCCTGTTCCAGCGGAAGATCGTGACGCGTGCTCAGGCTGGTATCGATCGCCAGCGCAATCGAAAGCGGCACCGCGGATTCTTTGTCGAACACAGAGATAGTCTGATCCCGGCCATCTTCTTTCACCGTGAAATTCTCTTTCTTGAGCCCCGCGACAGGGCCTCCGTGAGAGTCCGTTACGGTGACGTAGACATTGACCAGTTTCACATCAACCGTGAGCGTGGGTGAAGGCGCGGGCGTTGGTTGAGTTTGGGCAGGGGGCTTCTGCGCGTAGGCGGCGCAGGCCAGCAGGAGCACAATTGCAGTAGCGGATTTTCTCATTCGTCAAAACGAGTATATGTGGAGACAACCGCCTCGGCTTGCCATGCCCTGAGCTTGCCGAAGGGTCAGCCGAGCGCAGCGAGGCCATCCTAAGCCCGCTCACTTAGATGCGGGTTACGTTCCCTGGCTGCCCATGGTGCACCGAATTTCCTCGGGGAACGCTTCACCGTCGGCCCAGATGGCTCCATCTTCGAAATATTCCTTCTTCCAGATCGGCACGGTACGCTTCAATGTATCGATGAGCCAGCGGCAAGCCTCGAAAGCGGCGGCGCGGTGGGCCGATGTCACCACGATCAGCACGCTGGTTTCTCCGATCTCCAGCCGCCCCAGCCGGTGTACTAAGGCAATATCGCGTACCTGGAACTGTTTCAGCACCTGCTCAGCTAGGCCTTCCATCTGCTGCAGCGCCATATCCTCATAGGCTTCATAGTCAAGGTAACGGGTCTTGCGGCCGCGCGTCTGGTTGCGAACCACGCCCTCAAAAACGACCGCGGCACCGTCCTCACCCCGCTTGATGTTGGTCAGTATTCGCGCCGTATCAATCACATCGCGCACAATCGAGGCGTAGCCCCGGCGTCCCGCCGGCAGTTCTGAGGTGCTGTCCTCCGAGCCTCCACTCACCGGCGGCAGTAACGCCACTTCGTCATTGGGTCTTAGCACAGTCTCCGGCCCTGCATACTGCTGATTCACCGCTACCGCCAGCGCAGCCAGAGATTCTTTCAAGTGCGGCGACTGCTGAGCATAATGCTGCAGCAGATCGCGCACCAACGCTCTGTCGGGCAGTTCGATCGACTCGCGATCTTGCCCCGCGAGATCTTTCAACATGCCGAAAAAGAGAACGCGCACGCGCATAAGAACCGCCGTCAGCTGCCAGTTTAGCGCGAGCGTAGCAATCCTGATAGACGAGGAGTTGGATCAACGCCGGTCTGGACCAAAAAAATTGCCAGCCCCGAAGGACTGGCAACTAGTAACCGGCGACTACCCTTCAAGCCTGAGCCATCACCTTGTCGTGAATCGCCTCGGGTGCCGGCGACAATAATTTCGCTGCCACGGACTGCGTAACTTCGGGCAGCGAGAAACGCAGTGCTTCATCGATTGTTTTTACATAATGCACGCTGAGGTTCACCAACTGCTCCGGCGTCAGGTCTTCCTCAACATTCATCTTGTTCTCCGCCGGCAGGATCACGTCGGTGACTCCGGCGCGTTTGGCGGCCAGCACTTTTTCTTTAATGCCGCCCACCGGAAGCACATTGCCGCTGAGTGTAATCTCACCCGTCATCGCCAGCAACGGACGGATACGATGTCCCGTCAGCAACGATACCAGCGTCGTCGCCATGGTCACGCCCGCTGAAGGACCATCCTTAGGAATCGCTCCCGCCGGCACGTGCATGTGAATGTCGTGGTCGGCAAAGAAGTTTTCCGCAATGCCCAACTGCGCCGCATTCGAGCGCACCCAGGTCAGCGCGGCCTGCATGGATTCCTGCATCACCTGGCCAATCTGTCCGGTCATGGTGAATCCGCCTTTGCCCTTCATGGCATTGGCTTCGACGAAGAGCACGTCGCCGCCCGACGGCGTCCATGCCAAGCCTACAGCCACGCCCGGACGCTCCGTCCGCTCCTCGATTTCACCTTCGGTGCGGATCTTGATGCCGCCCAGAAATTCCTGAACGATCTCTTGCGTGACGACAAGCTTCTGCGTCTTGCCTTCGGCCAGCCGCCGCGCCTGCTTGCGGCAGATGGTTCCAATCGTGCGTTCCAGGCTGCGAACGCCGGCCTCGCGCGTGTAATGGCGAATTACATAACGCAAAGCTTCGTCCGGAAATTCAATCTGCTCCGCTGTGATGCCGTTTTCTTCCACCTGCCGTGGCACCAGATAGCGTCGAGCAATATGCAGCTTTTCTTCTTCACTGTAACCCTGAAGCTCTATGATCTCCATGCGATCGCGCAACGGCTCTGCAATCGGGTCGAGCATGTTCGCGGTCGTAATGAAGAGCACCTTCGATAAGTCGAAGGTGACGTCGAGATAGTTGTCGCGGAAGGTTGAGTTCTGCTCGGGATCGAGCGCTTCGAGCAATGCCGAAGCGGGATCGCCGCGGAAATCGCGCCCTACTTTGTCGATCTCGTCGAGCATGAAAACCGGATCTTTGGTCTCCGCGCGGCGAATGCCCTGGATGATTTGTCCAGGCAACGCGCCGATGTAAGTGCGGCGATGGCCGCGGATTTCAGCTTCGTCATGCACACCGCCGAGCGACAGCCGCACAAACTTGCGGCCCAGCGCACGCGCAATCGACTTACCTAACGAGGTCTTGCCCACGCCGGGAGGTCCGACAAAGCACAGGATCGGACCTTTCATGTTCGGCTTCAAACGTCGCACAGAAAGGTAGTCGAGAATGCGATCCTTAACTTTCTCCAGGTCGTAGTGATCCGTATCCAAAATTTCTTTGGCTTTGAGGATCTCGATCTCCTGCCCCGAAGTCTTATTCCAGGGCAGCACGGCCAGCCACTCGACGTAGTTGCGCGTGAGTGAATAGTCCGCGGCCATGGGAGACATGCGCGAGAGGCGCCCCAATTCCTTGAGCGCTTCTTTCTTCACTTCGTCGGGCATGCCGGCTTCGTCGATCTTCTTCTTCAAGTCTTCGACGTCGCGCTGGCCTTCATCCTGCTCACCCAGCTCTTTCTGAATGGCCTTCATCTGCTCGCGTAGATAGTATTCGCGCTGGGTTTGCTGCACGCGGTCCTGCACTTCGCTCTGAATCTTGTTGCGCAGTTGCTGCACTTCAAGTTCTTTGGCGAGATGCTGGTTGATCTTCTCCAGGCGTATGCGAATGTCGAGCGTTTCCAGCGTGTCCTGCTTGTCGGGCGTTGAAAGCGACGGCAAAGAAGACGCGATGAAATCCACCAACCGGCCAGGCTCGTCAATGTTCAAGGCCACGGTGGAGAGTTCGTCAGAAAGCGTGGGCGAACCGGCTACGATCTGCTGAAACAGCGTCAGCACGTTGCGCTGCAGCGCTTCAATTTCAGAACTATCGGGCGGAATCGCTTCCGGAATCGACGACACTTTCGCGCGCATAAACGGCGCCAGTTGTGTGAACTCGCCCAGGCGCACGCGCTCCAGACCCTCGGCAAACACGAACAGGCTCTGGTTGGGCATTTTGACGACTTTGTGGACGATGGCAGAGGTGCCTACCGCATAAAGGTCGCTGGGTTGTGGGTTGTCGACGCGCGCCTCGCGCTGTGCGACCACGATGATGGTTTTATCCTCACCGAGCGAATTGATAAGCTGGACAGAACTCTCCCGGCCTACCGTAAGAGGCAGGACGGCGTGTGGGAAAAGAACGGTATCCCGCACAGGAAGCACGGGCAAAGCCCGTACGTCATTGATTTCCCGATGCTTAGGAAGAGGCTCGGAAAGCGGCTGTTGGCTCATTGGCTCTCCTTGAGTGTAACTCACTCAAGCTTAGATGATACTTCTTGGGAAAGGTTTCATCCCATCCGCGTGAGGCTGTTGCATTCTATCGGCATTTCCCGTTCCATCACATGATGCCTAAGGTACCGGGGCTACGGTGTAAGATCGGCCTGTATTTGTTCCGCACGCAATCACACCGACTTCGGCAGGCTCGCCAGTTTCCTCCGAAGAAAATCATCGAGCGACGAACGGTAGCGCCGACTAAGAGTTAGCTCGGTCTTGTCGCGCAGGACTACGCTGTAATCCCCACCCAACAGCGGCAGAATCTCGCAAATCTCATTAACGTTGACGATGGTGGAACGATGAATACGGATGAATCCATTTTTATTAAGCCGCCGCTGGAAATTGCTCATGGTATCGCGTATGAAGTGGCTGTCTTTTTCCAGATGCAGTCGCACGTAGTCTCTTTCCGCCTCCACCCACTTCAGTTCCGCCATTCTGAGAAATAGAAGACGGCCGCGCGATTTGATCAAAAGCAATTCCGAGGATTCTTGCGAATCAGATGCCTGATCCGATCTCCGACTCTCCGATTTCTGGCGATCAGATTTCTGACGATCAAGATATTGGATGTCTCTCAGGATGTGGCTTTTGGCCCTCGCCAAAACTTTGAAAAATCGAGAACGCTTGAAAGGTTTAAGCAAGTAATCCAGCGCCTGTGCCTCGAAAGCCGGAATGGCGTACTCCCGATGCGCCGTCACGAAAACCACCGCCGGAAGATCGCGGCGATCCGCAATCTCTTCCAGAACTCCGAATCCGTCGGCTCCGGGAATCTGCACGTCCAGAAAAATCAACGCCGGTTTGAGCTGCCGGATCATCTCCGCGGCGCGGATTCCATCGCCGCATTCGCCGACAATTTTTACCTCGGGGTCGGTCTCGATCAAGGAGTGCAAACGCCGGCGTGCGGCCGGCTCGTCATCCACAATCAGAGTGGTGATTTCCATTCCGAGTTACGCTCCGCCATGTTTGTTAATCATCATTTGTTAATCGCAGAGGAAATTGCAGCTCGACGCTGAAGCCCGACGGCAAATTATCCACCTTCACTGCAGCGCGCCCTCCGTACAGCCTCTCCAGGCGCGCTCGCGTATTGCTCAAGCCAATTCCCGCATTCTCGATTTGTGTTTTCGCGCCCGGGCCATTATCGGAGACGCGCACCTTGAGAACTCCGTTGCCATTCTCCGACTCGATTTTCAACAAACCCGGCCCTACGCGCTTTGAAATCCCGTGGCGAAATGCGTTTTCAACCAGCGGCTGCAGAATCAGATGCGGTACGCGCGCTTCCAGAGTTTTCGGATCGATTTTGATTTCAACCGTCAAAGTGTCTTGGAAGCGGAGCCGTTGAATGTTGAGGTAGAGTTCGAGAGCCTTCATCTCTTCCGCCAGCGAAACCTCTTGCGCAGCATGGCTTTCCAGGCTCATCCGCAGGAGTGCGCCCAGGTCGCCGACCATATCATCCGCGCTCGCCGCATCGGTATGAATCAGGGACGAAACCAGGTTCAGCGTATTAAATAAAAAATGTGGCTGTAGTTGGCTCTTGAGAACTTCCAACTCCGCTTTCGCCAATTGGCCTTCGAGTTGAACCGCGCGCATCTGCGCGTCACGCGCCCCGAAATAATAGTCCAGGCCATAAAAGATTCCGACGATGACCCAATACATCCAAAGGTTCCAGGCCACGCTCTGCCAGAACAAAATGCTCACAAAATGCCACGAGACGCGAGGTACATTCACAAGCTCATCGCCGAACTGCGCAAAAGGAATCCAGGCCGCCGCGTTTACAAGCAGAATTAGCAGTGCGAAAGCGCTGTGCGCCGCAATCCAAAATCCTGCTTTGCAGTGCAGTTGTCGTATGCGTTCGCAGAAAAACAGAATCACAGGCGTGAACAGCGTCCAGATTGCATAGTTAATGACCGGAAAGCGCGCGGCGTCACGCCAACTGACAGGCTGTCCCATCATCGCCGGATAAACGTAGTTATTTACGGTGAGGAGCGTGGCAAAGAAGCACCACACGCCCGTGATCACCGCCAGGCGGCGGCCGCTACTCCAGGCGCTGGATCCGGGTCCCTTCACGAGCCAAGCTTATCCCATTTCTCGCCCGGCTTCCGAACCTCTGGTCGTGGTTTTCCAGCCGACTATCGCAAATCCGCCGGCCTCTCGCAGGTTGCGGACAATACTCCATCCACGCAGTTTTCGATTGCCCAGGAGAGTCATCATGAAAAATTCACGCCGGTTTCAACTGTTACCTGTCCTCGCCCTTGTTCCCTTTCTTATCGACGGGCAACAAGCCGCGGCCCAGGAAAAATATCACCCGCACGTTAACGTTGTGGTTGCGCGGCAAGAGCATGCGACCAGCAACGCCGCCCGCCTCGGATCAGCGCTGCCCGCTAACCTGTATGCGCTCCAGGCGGCATTTACCCAGACTTATCCAATCATCGGCGCGAATGCGGACGGAACCGACGTCTGGCCTTGCACCGGCAATTCAACCAGTTCGGGCCCGGATCCCGATTGCCCCACCATCGGCGATCCTTCCATGATCTTCCCCAGTAACGCGACCGCGATTGGAAATCCCGCCTTTGTCTGGCAGCTCAACAATACCTCCGGCTCCGGCAACGGCTACGGTTGTAACGCGCTCACCAACGGCACCGGACATCTCGGCTCACCTTACTTTCCCTGCGGTCAAGTCGAAACCTGGTACGAAGACGACAGCAACGACTCCACCGACGAACTCCTCTACTCGATGACGGTCACTCAGGGAGAAAGGATCATCGCGGATTCCGGCGTCGTGGATATCGGCCCCAACACATCCGGCGGTCTAACCCCGCCCTCCGATGTCATCATTTACGATCCCATCAACTTCGGTTTCGGTCCCGGCGACGGCCCCGCCACCGGCCCCAACAATGGCAACTGCACTCCCGATTTCAATTACCCTCTGACCGTACCCGCAAATCCCGGCGAAGAATACCTGGTGGCCGCCGGCAAGACTTGCGTGCAGCCGCTCGCAGGATCGGCCACTATCACCGTAACGACCGCACTCGGCGTGCCGGAATACACGAAAGTGACGGGTGCAGAATGCACATCCAACGGCGTAGCCAGCCCGTGTTACACAGTCAAATGGATCAAGAAGTATGAAATTTGCCAGAAGTGGAATATCTGGCTGGAGTAAACATCGGAAGATGCCGGGTGCCCCGCCCAAAACCTGCCCTGAGCGAAGTCGAATGGGCTCCGCTTAGGCGGTTTTTTTGATCTCAATCAGCAAACACGAGAAACCCCGGCTCACGCCGCCGGATAAACCCCCAGCACCTTGACAAAGTCCGCAACCTCGCCGAGATGCCGCAAAGCATTGCGAGCAGCTTCATCGTCGCCGCGCAGAAAGTCGACGTAAAAGACATATTCCCAAGGTCGTCCGCGCATGGGCCGCGACTCGATCTTGCTCAAACTAATGTCGCGCAGCGCAAAAACGCTGAGCGACTTGAATAGCGCTCCGGGAACATTCTTCACCTTGAAGGCAATGGAAGTCTTGTTGGCGGCAGGCGGAATGAGCCGCTGGTAGCCGCGCGCGGAGTCGGAGCTTTTCTTTTTCCGTGAGGCGGCTGCGCCCAAACTCGCCGCCGACTTGCGAATCAGAAAGAAGCGCGTAAAGTTGCGCTTGTCGTCTTCGATCCCAGCCTGGAGAATCTTTCCCGAGTACTCGCGCGCGGCGTGCCGACCAGCAATTCCCGCAGCATCGGGCAGTCGCTCGGCGACTACATGTTTCACGCTTCCCGCCGTGTCGTAAAACGGAACCGCTTCGATCTTCGGATGTTGGCGGAAGAAGTCGCGGCACTGATCAAGCGCCACCGGATGCGAGAACGCGCGCCGCAACGCGCTGAACTTCACTCCCGGAGCGGCGATCACGTTGTGCACGATGCGCAACAGAAATTCGCCTTGAATGAATACGTCGCGTTCCACCAGCAGATCGGCATGCTCGGCCACTGTACCTGCCAGCGAATTCTCAATAGGGATCACGGCTGCCGCAACCGACCCGTTTCCGACACGATCGAATACTTCGGCGGAACGTGCACAAGGGACGACGGTGCAGCGCGGGAGCATCCGCTCTGCAGTTTCATGACTAAAAGAACCCCGTTCACCCTGAATAGCAACTTTGATGGCGGCTTTCATTACAAGGCAAGGTAGCTGGAGAAGGCGGCAAAGTGCAAATTGATTCTGCGCCAGAAAAATCTAAACGAGATTTTTTTCCAGCTTCAGCGCGTCCACGCCGTTCGAATAGTAACGAGGGAAGGTTCTAGTCACGCTGTAGCCGTGGCGTTTGTAAAACGACAATGCAGAAACATTGTCCACAGCGGTTTCCAGTTCAACCAAAGTGGAACCGGCAGCACGCAGTCGATCTTCCGCTGCGCGCAAGAGTAAAGATCCCACTCCGAAGCGGCGGGCGGCTGCGATCACATCGATCGTAATGATATGGCCGCGGCTGCGGCTTCCAGCTTCGGCTACAAGAAATCCAGCGATGCCGGCATCGGGAGAAACGCTTTTAAGAGAAGATTTCCCTCCTGTTCCCGAACCAGAATCGCCTCCTTCGCTGCTATCACCAACTGCCACCAGCGTGAACGCCCCGCGCCTCCGCATGTAGACCTTGAGCTCCGTTCGTGAGTAGGAAATGCCGGCAGGAAAGCAGGTTTGGTCGATACGCCACAAAGTCTCGAAATCCGGGGGCTGGAAATCTCGGATAGTGAAGGGCACGCCGCCATTGTAGCGGGAAGGTAGCCGCCGATTGCCCTCGTAATCTCGTAACAGCGGTTAGAGCTGAGTTTTCCACAGAATAATCCCGCAACGGTCCTGAGGATATTGGGCTACGGACCATTGGCCCTTGCGCCGCCGCAACCTCGGACGTACCATGAGCATCAGAGGAAGCGTAGTGGGACGCCTTCTGCTGATTGACGCGGCCGGCTCAGTCGCCGTCCTGGGACTGTGGTACGTAGTGTTTTCCACCTACAATCGGAAAAAAGGGGCGACCGCTTTGCGCTGGGTGCAGACTGCGTGCGCCGGCAAGGGACGCATCCTCGACTCGCGTTGGAAGGGAAGCTCGCGTCTGCACGCTCGTTTGTATTTCCCCTCGGGATGGTTCGAAAACGCGCGCGTGATCGTGAAGTTCCGGCCACGGGCGTTGCCTATTCAATGGCTGGTAAGCTGCTGGCGCCGTCAGAACGAAACCCTCACCTTTGAAGCCGATCTGGGCGGGTCTCCAAGCTTCCATCTGGAAGTAGTGCGGCACCGCTGGTGCGCGCATAATCGCGGCATCTCATCGCGCAAGCGTGATAACCGGGAGTGGGATGTCTACGAACCTGGCCCCATCATCCTTACTACCCGGACCCACTGGAAGCAGGATCCGACGGCGGAACTAAATGCTTTGATGTCGGCGCGGCGGCAGGATATTTTGCGGGTGCAGTTCCGCCCGGAATCACCTCAGTTCACCGCCACAGTCCGCCTGGAGGCATTGGCCGATCAAGACGCCGCTGAAGAATTTGTCAGCGCTCTGCGCGAAATCGCCGCCGGGGCATCGACGCATCGGCAGTAGCCAACTCTTCTGATCTTGTTCGCGCAGTACCGGACCGAACTTAGGTTGAAATTTCACGACGAGGTGAGTCAGCAATGGGTCGGTGTTTCCGATTCTTAACTGTTCTGCTTCTGCCGCTCTCTTTCTGCTGCGCATTCGCGCAAGATAATCCTCCGTCTCAGCCTCAACTTCAACCCCGGACTGCCGAACCGGAGAAAGTCCCGGCAAACGCTCCGGACCGGCGAATTACGCTCGACGTGCAGGTGACCGACAAGTCTGGCGCGCCCATTCGCGGCCTGCAGCAGCAGGATTTCACTCTTCTCGACGATAAACTGCCGCTGAACATCACCTCTTTTCAGGCTGTCGACAGCGCAGCCCCCGCCGCTACAGATCCGCCGCTCGAAGTTCTTCTAGTTGTCGATGCCGTCAATGCGTCCTTCCAGGCTGTCTCTAACGAACGAAATCAACTTAAACAGTTTCTGCTGCAGAATGGCGGCAAGCTCCCGCAGCCGATGTCGCTCATCATGTTTACCGATACTGGGGCCGAGATGCAGAACGGTTCCTCACGCGATGGAAATGTTCTGGCGGGGCTACTCGATAAATACGAACTCGGACTACGAACCGTTAACCGGTCGCAGGGCATCTACGGCGCGGCAGAACGTTTTACCATGTCGCTCAAGACCGTTGACCAAATCGCCGCCTATGAGGCAACGCGGCCTGGTAGAAAACTGGCGATCTGGATTAGTCCCGGCTGGCCGTTGCTCTCGGGACCGCGCAATTATCTTTCCGGTAAAGAAGAGCAGCACCTCTTCGACTCAATCGTGGCGGCTTCCAAGGCACTCAGGCGGGCCCGCGTTACCTTTTATAGTGTTGACCCGCTCGGTCTGGGGGATTTTAGAAGAGCTGTGTACTACGAGGAGTTTTTGAAAGGTGTAACTTCGCCTTCGCATTCGCTGCCGGGCAATCTTGGCCTGCCGGTGCTTGCGGTGCAGACCGGCGGTCGCGTCCTCAATTTGACTAATGACATCACGACCGCAATTGCAGAGTGCGCGGCAGATGCCAACGCTTTTTATGTCATCTCGTTTGACGCCCCTCGGGCCGACAAGCCCAATGAGTATCACTCCCTTGCCGTAAAGGTCGATAAACCGGGAGTCACGGCGCGCACACGTACCGGCTACTATAACCAGCCCTGAGTCGCGCCGGATTCTCACTTCCTTGGCCCGGCGCGGTGTGCTATCGTTCCGGGCCATGAGTGACAGCTTTAACAATCCCACGCCGCAGTTCGGCACGGCCGAATACATCGGTACACCTGGCAGCGACCGATGCCACTTCTGCCAGCAACCGATCGCCGGAAGCTATTACCGCTTGAACGGAGCCGTGGCGTGCCGGGCCTGCGCGGAAAAGTTGCAGAGTGAATTACCCAAAGACAGCCACGCCGACTACCCGCGCGCACTTCTCTACGGCGTAGGCGCAGCCATCGTCGGCCTGATCGTATACGCTACCTTTGAAATTCAGACCGGCATCATCATCGGCTACCTTTCGCTGGCTGTCGGCTGGATGATCGGCAAAGCCATGATGAAAGGATCGAACGGACGCGGCGGACGCCGCTACCAGATCACCGCCGCTCTGCTCACCTACGCGGCGGTGTCGATGGCTGCAATCCCCATCTGGATTCACTTCGCAGGACAAAAGAACTCCCAACACGCCTCCCAGCAACAACAACTAGCCGATGAACAACGTGAACTGGAGAAAGAGACTGGCCGGCCGGAAACTCCGCTTCCCGCCAAACCAGCCATTAACAAGGGTAAAGCATTTCTGGCCTTGACGTTTCTCGGACTTGCCTCCCCGTTCCTTGAACTTGCCGATCCTTTCCACGGGCTGATCGGACTCTTCATCCTCTTCATAGGAATTCGCATCGCATGGCAAACTACGCGAGAGACGTCGCCAGCGATCGCTGGACCGTTTGCATCTTCGCCCCAGCCATCGGGGAGCCGCGCGGGGGGTTGACTATTAAACGACAATTGTCATCCTGAGCGGAGCCGTTTTTCAGGCGTAGCGAAGGATCTCCCGCTTAACCGGCTCAACGCGTAAGCCAAACTGTACCAACCGCCACAGCGGGAATTCGCGCGGGCTGAAGCCTAGCGGCGAGAGTAATATCGAGAATTGTGTCCTCCATTACTCCTCAGCTGATTCGAAATTGCCGGCGTTGTGCCCGCGAACTCACACCCGGCGCGCTCGTCTGCGACCACTGCCATGCACTCGTACACTCCGAGGAGCTGGACCAACTTGCCGCTGAAGCAAAAGCGCTAGAGGCCAAGGGTGACCTGCGGAGAGCGCGCGAACGCTGGCTTGCGGGGCTCTCTCTTTTGCCACGAACCTCCAAGCAATATAACTGGATCAAGCAACACGCCCACAGCCTTGAAGCCGCAGCCGATCAAGCTCAGCTCTCAGAGCCCACGGATAACAAGTGGGCGAAAAAACTGGGCCCGCTAGGTCCGCTTGCCGTTCTGGCTGCCAAAGCCAAATTCCTGCTGACAGCGCTGTTCAAGCTGAAATTCCTGCTAAGCTTCGCCGCCTTCATCGGAATCTATTGGGCAATGTGGGGAATGAAGTTCGGCATCGGCTTCGCCGTGCTGATTCTGCTCCATGAGATGGGCCACTTCATCGACATCAAGCGCCGTGGCCTGCCTGCAGAGATGCCCGTATTTCTGCCAGGCTTGGGAGCCTACGTGCGCTGGCAGGCGCTGGGCGTGTCCTTGGAGACGCGAGCGGCCATCAGCCTGGCCGGGCCCCTGGCCGGATTTTTCGTGGCGGTCGCATGTGCCATGCTCTGGTGGCAAACCGGCAATCCACTCTGGTCCGCGCTGGCGCGCACGGGAGCAATCTTGAATCTGCTGAATCTGATTCCTGTGTGGGTGCTCGATGGTGGCCAGGCTGTGCAGGCCCTGAGCAAGACGGAACGAATCATTCTGCTCACCGCCTGCCTCGCCCTGTGGCTGGTGCTGAAACAAAATATGTTCTTCCTGGTAGCCGTAGGCGCAGGCTATCAAGCATTCTTCGCCGGAGACCTGCCTGCCCATCCCAGCCGCTCCACCACGATTTACTTCCTCGCAGTGCTAACCGCGCTGGGCGTGATCATCCGGCTAATGCCGGGAACGGGCTTTGGGATTCAGTAGCGAGCGTAAGTCCGGAGCTGCATTCAATAAATCTCTTTCATGCCTCGCATCAGTTTTTTCGATTGTCGCCCGTCGCACACTCGCGTTATTCTTTCCTGTTGAAGCCAGCCCTTTCAACTGCCTGTGTCCGTTTGGAGCTTACCGACATTATTTTGCTGGAACGAATAGGAGACTGAAGGACATCCATGCCTAACGAACTGCGCAATTTTCTGGCACTCACTTATGACGAACTGGAAGACCTGAATCTGGAGGCGAAGGAGCAGCGCAGGAACCGCGTCCCCATCGGCAAGATCCAGGAGAAGCGGCTCAAGTACCTCACCGACGAGAAGCGCATCAAGGCTGTGACCGTGCTCTTCAGCGATCTCGAAGGCCGGCTCCACATGCTCGACTACGATAAGAAGTTCCTGATCAAGAGCTGGGACAACCTTACCTTCGACGGTTCTTCGATTCGCGGATTCACCGCGCAGCGCGAGAGCGATCTGCGGCTTGGAATCGACTGGTCGGCCTTCTACTGGGCGCCGGCCGATGTCTTCGGCTCCGGCAAAGTGCTGGTCTTCGGCGAGGTCATCGACAAGGGAGGCACTCCCTATTCGGCCGACATTCGCGGCGTGCTGAAAGGCTTTGCCGCCGACTTGAATAAGAAAAAAGGCTACACGCTGAACGCGGCCAATGAGATTGAAGGCTTCCTGTTCCAGGGCTCGGACGCCGAGCGGCGCTATCACGAGACCGGCAAATTCGAATACGTCAACACCGGCGGTTATTACCATTCTCTGCCCGGCGATCCGCTGCGCACGTTCATCGACACCACGGCGGAAGTGCAACGCGCCATGGGCTTCCAGAACGAAAAAGACCATCCGGAAGTCGCGCCTTCGCAATTTGAAATCAACTACGGCTACGGCGAAGTAGTCGCGGCCGCAGATCAGATTCAGCTCTACAAGCTGATCTGCCGCCAGGTTGCGACCAACCTGGGATTCACCGCGTCGTTTCTGCCCAAGCCGGTCGTCGGCGTAAACGGCAGCGGCATGCACACCAACGTTTCCATCAGCGCGGACGGCAAAAATTTTTTCTGGGACGCGAAAGGTGAAGAAAAGCTCAGCAAGATGGGCTGGGCCTTCGTCGATCGCATCCTTACGCATGGCAACGACGTTTGTCTGCTGCTCAACGCAAGCGTCAATGCCTATCGCCGTCTGGACCCGCATTTCGAAGCGCCGAACCAAATCAAGGCCTCCGCCGTCGATCGCGGATCGATGATCCGCATTCCCATCGGCAATGAGAAGAGTATGCGCGTGGAGGTTCGCTCCGTATCGCCGGATGCAAATCCGTACTTGGTTCTGTACTCGATCTTCAAGACCGGCCTCGACGGCGAAACCTCGAAGATCAAAAACCTGCGCCAAGCCGAGCGCTATTTACCGGACAACGTCTATGACGCGCTGGCGAACTTCCGTAAGTCGGAGTGGACCACGAAGATCCTCGGCGAGGATGTGAAAGGTCGCTATGCCGATCTGAAGCAAGCCGCCGCAGATCGCTGTCCGCGTCTGCTGGGAACTTTCGTGAAGGCGCCCGAGGTGCAATATCACCACGACGTCTACAACCAATTCCTCTGGAATTTGTTCTAAACGCTGCAGTTCTGCCGTGAGAACGCCCTGGCCGCCAGCCGGGGCGGTTTTGTTTTTGCTCGGAATTCGCAACGATGACGATGCCAGGAGTAGCCGAACTCCAACACTTACTTCTTTTCCGGATTCGCCAGGAACCGATACCCCACGCCGCGCACTGTCAGCAAATGCCGCGGCAGTGCAGGATCGTCTTCGATATAGCGCCGCAACCGCACCATAAAGTTGTCGATCGCGCGTGTGTCAGTATCTTCGTGCAAGCCCCACACTTCTTCAAGAATTTGCTTGCGCGAAACTACGCGCCCGTCGTTGCGGACGAGGTAGCGCAGCAGCTCCGATTCCATCAGCGTCAGGTGAATCACATTGCTCGCAGTGCGCAGTTCGAGCGTGCCGAAGTCAATGGTCTTGCCGCTGAAGGAAAATGTTCCAAACTCATTGACGCTCCCCGGGTCAGATACCGCTTGAGTCGCGTCCCCATTCCCCGCCGTTTGCCCGCCACGCATCCATTGGCTACGCCGCAGCAGACCCTGCAAACGCGCCAGCAGAATCGAAAGATCGAACGGCTTAGGCAAATAGTCATCGGCCCCGGCCGCAAAGCCCTTCAGTACATCCTCGGGGCGGTTGCGCGCGGTCAGCATAAGCACCGGCACATAATTGCGCGCCGCGCGCAGCTCTGAAACGACGCTGAAGCCATCCTTGCCCGGCAGCATAATATCGAGCACGATGACGTCGAATTTTTCTTTCTTATCAAGCAGACGATCCGTGGCCGCTTCTCCATCCCCAACAATTTCGGCGGAGTAGCCTTCCGCTTCCAGATTGAAGCGCAAACCCTGCGCCAGGTGCGCCTCATCTTCCACTACCAGAACCCGGCTCATGCCCCCGCCTTCATGACAAAGACCTCGGCAGCTCCATCGTGATCGTGGCGCCCTCGCCTTCGCCTTCGCTCGCGGCAAAAACTTTTCCGCCGTGCTTCTCGGCGATCGATTTCACAATAAAAAGGCCCAGCCCAGTCCCTTTCACGTGCGCCAGTGAGCGATGGGTAACGCGATAAAAGCGTTTGAAGATACTCTTCAAGTCGTCGGGAGGAATGCCGACTCCCCGATCCTGCACGCTGAGCACGATGCGCTTTTCGTCCGGCATACTCAGGCGCACGCGTACATCCACATTCTCGCCGGAATACTTGATGGCATTATCGAGCACGTTGAAAACGGCGGTGCGCAGGTCCTCGGAACTGCCGCGCACGCTCATCCCCGCGCCGTTGCTTGACGTCTCCTCGTAGCGCAAAGCATCCGGCGGCAGATGATGGCGGCTACGCGCCGCCTCCATGGATTCATGCACCAATTGCCGGAAGTCGACTGCGGCCTTTTCCCGTCCCGCTTTTTTATCTCCAGCGCGTCCGGCACGCAACACCTGTTCGACCGTCTCCGTCAGACGATCGGTATCGCTGAGCATGAGGCGGTAGAAGTCCTGCTTTTGAGCTTCCGGTAACTCACGCCGTTGCAAGGTTTCCAGATGCAGTCGAATGGAGGCGACCGGTGTTTTCAGTTCGTGAGTTACGGCATTGATGAAACTATCGTGCTGCTCACTGCGACGAATCTCGCGCACCAGGAAGCTGGTATTTACGATCATGCCAGCAATAATCAGGGCAAAAAAGATAATCCCGAAAAATAGCAGCACGCCCTCGCGCCAGTTGAGGATGATCCAACCAACATTGAGTGCAACCGCAAGCGCCACCAGGCCGATGCCCAGGCAGACAAAGAAGACGATAGTTCCGCGGCGGCTCGTGATGCGCATGGCGTCAGGGTGATTTTACCGCGTTCGCAACCGGGGATACTAAAGGCCAAAGCGATTCGCGGTCGAGACGAATGAATCTCACCCGGAAGAGCGAACAAATTGTGACGGTTTCTAACCAGGTACATCTAACGGTTTACTCGTACGACTCCGGAATCCTGGAACAAGACGAAACAACCGGCGTCAACCAGAGAGGTCATCGATGTAAGGAAACAATGTCTACTAAACTGGAAGGAAAGACTGCACTCATTACAGGCGGTTCGCGCGGCATTGGCGCTGCGATCGCCAAGCGTCTGGCCGCGGACGGAGCGAACATAGCCATCACGTACACGAAAGATGCCAACGCCGCCACGTCGGTCGTCAAGGAAATCGAACGCAGCGGTCGAAAGGCGATCGCGATTCAGGCAGACGCCACCAATGCCGACGCTGTTGGAACTGCGGTGCAAAAGACCGTCGCCACATTCGGCGGACTCGACATCTTGGTGAACAATGCCGGCACCGCCATTCCCAAGAAATTCGAGGAAGCCACGCTCGAAGAGTTGGACCGCATCATTGATCTCAACATTCGCGGCGTTTTCATCGCGACGCATGCGGCTCTGAAGCAAATGAAGAACGGCGGTCGCGTTATCACGATCGGTTCCTGCGTAGGCGAACGTAATATGACGCCCGGTCTCGCGGCCTACGCGGCCACCAAAGGAGCTGTGAAAATGTTCGCTCAAAGCTTGTCCAGAGAGGTCGGAAGCCGCGGCATCACTGTCAACAATATTCAGCCCGGACCCATCGACACGGATTTGAATCCCGCCGCAGGCGATTGGGCCGTGCCCCAGAAGGCCAACACAGCTCTAGGCCGCTTCGGATCGGTCGACGAAGTCGCCGCGCTGGTCGCATTCGTGGCCGGCCCAGAGTCGTCCTACATCACGGGCGCGAATCTCACTGTCGACGGAGGCACGAACGCATAATTCGACGCCGAAGCTTCCAGTGTCCGCGCAAAAAAACCCGCCCGGAAAGGCAGGTTTATATTTAGTTGTCGCGGAGTGCCTTGCGCTTAATCCCCCGCCGCCGCGCCCTCAGCCAGACCAGCAGTAACCAGCCGCCCATTCGGAGCAGCGACCAACCCATTTTCCAAATCCGCCAGCTTCACGCGCTTGATGTCCCAGGCCAATCCCAGCGTCTTCAGCGCCCAAATGCCGTACCAGTTCATATCGATCTCATACCACGTAAATCCATGCTGCGCCGCCGTCGGATGCGCATGGTGATTGTTGTGCCAGCCCTCTCCGAAGGTCAGCAATGCCACCCACCAGCTGTTGGTTGACAGATCGCGCGTAGTAAAGCGCCGCGTGCCCCAGGAGTGCGTCGCCGAATTCACCAGCCAAGTGGCGTGCAGACCAACCACCGTCCGCACGAAAATACCCCACATCATCAACGGTAGCCCACCAATCGCCAGCAGTATCAAGCCCAGTACGATCATGGGAACGTAATGATATTTCGTAATCCAGACGTGAAATTTGTCCTTGGCGAGATCGGGAACGTAGCGGGCCAGCGTGGTCGTGTCATGGTGCATCGACTTGCCCATGAGAATCCAACCCATGTGCGCCCACCATTTGCCCTCAATGGGCGAATGCGGATCGCCATCTTGGTCGGAATATTGATGATGAATGCGGTGCGTCGCCACCCAGAAAATCGGTCCACCCTCAAGTGCCAGCGTGGCGCAGACAGTCAGGAAATATTCAACCCACTTCGGCGTCTTGTATCCGCGATGCGTGAGCAGGCGATGATAGGCCATGCCGATTCCCAGGCTGCCCGAAACCCACCACAAAAACATGGCGACGAACAACGCTTTCCATGTGAAGAAGAAAAGCGCCGCGATGGCTCCTACGTGAAACAGCGCCATAAAGATCGCGGTCACCCAGTTGATTTCCCCGTTTGCAGCTTGCCGTTTTTCCAGGCTTTCCAGTTCCATTTCCAACTTTGGCCCCATTTCGTGTCTTGATCTCTACCGTACATATCTAACCTATCAAGGGATCGGGCAAACCACTGTAATACTTGTGTAATAGCCTTTTTCTGGGCCGTTACGGAGGTACCGGAAGGAGGTAACAAAGAAGGCGCGGACTGAGGCCGCGCCCCTCAAAAAACGAATAAACTCTCTAGTCACTCTAAGTCATTTACCCGCCAATCAAACCTGTCAACCCTCTCAAGCGCTCTTCGGCATCTGCTTCATGGCTTCTTGCATCTCTTCCATAGTCGCATCGTGTTTGTGGGTTCCGATCGACCACTTGTGGCCGAAGGGATCAGCCAGTTTGCCGTAGCGGTCACCCCAAAACATATCGGCAACCGGCATCTCGACAATGGCTCCCGCCTTCACCGCCCGATCAAACGCTGAGTCCACATCCTCGAGATAAATGTGCAGCCCCATGCCGGCGCCGCCAGTACTCTGCGGCGACAAAGCGCCCATTTGCGGGAACTCGTCGCCCAGCATGAGGATGGAGTCGCCGATGCGCAACTCAGCATGCATGACTTTGCCGTCAGGTCCTTTCATGACGCCTTTTTCCACCGCTCCAAAAGCCTGCTTGTAGAACTCGATGGCGCGGGCGGCGTTGCGGACAGTCAAGTATGGAGTAAGGGTGTGGTATCCGTCAGGTATAGCTTTTACGGTCATAATTGTTCTCCTATATGGGAAATCCGGCGGCAGGAAGTTTACACCAAAAAGGAGAGCAGGTTTGTCAATGGAGTGTTACAGTGCGGCGGATTGCGGGGGAAGATTCAAAAGCGCAGCGACGCCCTCAGAAAAATCGGGTCACGCCCTCTTCCAGCACCACGACGCGGTCTTCGATCCCCGCCGCCCGCACCTCTTGCTCCAGCAGTTGCAGCGGCTCTTCCACCGGCTCGTGCGACAGCCGGAAGCTTCCATAGTGCATCGGAACCATCCAGCGCGATTTCAAATCAAGAAAAGCTCGCGTAGCATCGGCGGGATTAGTATGCACGTTGCGGAACGTTGGCGGATTGTAGGCGCCAATGGGAAGCAGCGCCAACTCCGGCGACAAGCGCCGCCCAATCTCGCGAAAGCCTGCGAAATAAGCCGTGTCGCCGGCGTGATACACAGAATGCTTCCCTGCCTGCAACACATAGCCGCCATAGCCACGATGCGAATCCTTCAGAATTCGTGCTCCCCAATGCCGTGAAGGGACGTGCGTCACCTCCAGGCTGCCGTGGCGCGAACTGTTCCACCAATCGAGCTCAATAATTTCCGAGAACCCCAGATCGGAGATCAGGTCCGTGACATGGCTAGGAAGGATAATAGCCGGAGCAACCCCACGCGTTCGTAGATTGTTGTGCACGATGGCGCGCAGCGACGGCCGGTGCAAATGATCGAAGTGCGCATGCGTCACCAGCACGACATCGATGGCCGGCAAATCGCGCACCCGCAGCCCCGGACGCCGCAACCGCTTCAGCAAAAAAAGCCAGCGTGCGAAGTTGGGGTCAATCATCACGCTCTTCCCGCCCATCTGCACGAAGAAGCCGGAGTGGCCGATGAACGTGATGCCCATTTCGCCGTTCGAAGCAAGCCTGGGTTTGTGCGTTTCGCCGCAAAGCGGGGTCACGGCGGAATGCCGAACCAGACGCCCAAACTGCCTGGCCCGTTTGCGCAGCGCCGGACTATGAAGGGTTGCTTTAATCATCACTGCTCGTCTGATTGTTAGATGAATGCTGTGCGTTGCTGGCTATATTTTAGTTGAGGCCAGAAGGAATATGCTGCAATTTCCGCGCGTCCCATATTACGCTTTCGATTCGGCCCAGAAACCAAAATGGAGACCAACAAGCGTCATTAGGACGGCTAAATAAATGCGGACGCCAAATACAGTGCCCATGTGGGACAGCCGCCCTCGGCTGTCCGTCGAGCACTGCTCGACAAGGCTTCTGCGATAAACCCGCCAATTATGTTATTCCCCGACCCTTGCTTGACCTCTCTCCTCTTACTCATATCTAATCCGTAAAGTCTTTCCTCCACGAGGAGAAGTCCCGAAATGCGCGTTGCTTTCTTAGGCTTGGGAATCATGGGGCACGCCATGGCCACGAATCTGGCCAAGGCCGGCCACGAAGTCACCGTTTGGAACCGCACCCCCGGCAAGCTGGTCGAGGGCGCGGGTGTCGCTCCCACCCCAGCCGCCGCCGCGCAAGGCGCCGAGGTCGTCTGGCTCTGCGTTTCCGACACTGCTGCGGTCGAGAAGATATTGTTTGGTACCGATGGCATTGAGCAGTCGCTGGCCGAAGGCATGATCATCGCAGACTCCAGCACAATCTCTCCCGCTGCCACCGTCAAGTTTGCCGAGCGCGTGCGCGCCAAGGGCGTGGCCTACGTCGACGCTCCCATGACCGGTTCAAAAATCGGCGCCGCCAACGGAACCCTCATCTTTATGCTCGGCGGAGACGAAGCCTCCATCGATCGCCTCGGTCCACTGTTTGCGGCTATGGGCAAAAAAGTTTTCCGCATGGGCGAGACCGGCAAGGGCCAGGCGACCAAGCTGGCCATGAACCTGCAGATCGCGCTAATTTTCGAAGGCTTCGCCGAAGCCCTCACGCTCGCCACTAAACTCGGCGTGGACTCCAAGCAACTCGTTTCGCTGGTCGAGGCCACGATGGTGCGCTCCGGCGTCGTCGAATACAAAGCGCCTTTCGTGCTGCAACGAGATTTCACCCCGAACTTCCCATTGCGCCTAATGCACAAGGACATCCGTCTAGCCCTCGAAGCCGCAAAAGAAGCGCGCGTGAAGTTGCCCGCTCTTGAAACCGTGGAAGAGATTTACGAACTAGCCACGGAAGAAGGCCACCAGGATCTCGACTACGCCGCAACCCTCACTCTGCTCGAAAAATGGGCGGGAGTGCAGGTAAAAGGCGAAGCCGCATAAGCAAGATCGGGAGGGCACGTCATTTACTGTCTGCGGAAAACTCGGGAATGCGATCAGTACCGTGGAAGAGCGGCGCTTCAGCGCCGCGTAAAGCATCCAGAAATCAATGTGGCTTTAGCCCCTCAAGGCCCGTCGGCAGTTCGGCGAACCATTCGGGGAGCAGGCCTAATAAGCGAGCAGAACCCGCAAATCGCGCAGGTTATTCCCGGTAGGCCCAATCTCAACTGTATTTCCCAGCGCACTGAAAAAACGAGACGCATTGAAATTCTCAAGAGCCGCGTGAGCGTCTAGTCCAGACGCTTGCGCACGACCGATCGTAGTTCCATCCACCACCGCACCAGCCGCCGGGCTATTCCCATCCACACCATCCGTTCCCGCACTAAGCACAGTAATGTTCTCTCCCGCAATCTTCTCCGCACACGCGAGCGCAAACTGCTGATTACGTCCGCCTACGCCGCCGTTTGTAACTTTCACCGTCACTTCCCCGCCGGAAATCAAACACACCCGCGGAGAATCTTTTCGCAGTTCGCGAAGCCGCATCAACAAATACTCAGCCGCGCGCTCGTAATCCCAATCATCGCAAGAGTTGTCCACATGCACCATGAACCCAGCCCGCTCAGCCGCCACACTCGCGTGCTCCACCGCCGTCTGAGTGGAAAGAATCGTCCACCACCGCGAACCGTGAAACGCCGGATCGTCGGACTTCGGCGTCTCCTCCAGAGCACGACGTTCAAAAAGCTCGCGCGTGGAATGCGGAAGCTGCGCCAGCAATCCGTATTTCTCTGCGATGCGATAACAATCCTCCGCACTGGTTGAATCCGGCATCGTCGGACCCGATGCCACAGCATCGGGGGTACTATCGGGAACGTCCGACACCAGTAACGAAACCTGCCGCGCTGGAAACGCCCGCTGCGCCAGCCTTCCGCCTTTCACCGCCGAAAGATGTTTGCGGACGCTATTAATTTCGCCGATGGGCGCGCCGGAATGCACCAGCACGCGATAGGTCGCAATCAGATCGTCCAGGGAAATTTCATCGTCGATAGGCTTCTCGACGATCGACGACCCCCCACCACTAAGCAGAAAAATCACTAGCGACGCCGCGGTCTGCGCGTCCAGCGCCTTCAAAATAGCATTCGCCGCCTGGATAGATTCAGCATTGGGCGTCGGATGTCCGCCGCGAAAATACCGGAAGCCGCGCACCTGCGCCGGCGGCTCGACCGAGCTGGCCACAATGCCTTCGAGCGCAGCCGAACCAACATGCTGCGTCAGCGCCTCAACCATTGTGTGTCCGGCCTTCCCGATGGAGATCACCAGCACGCGCGAATACGCCTGCAAATCGTAAAGGTCCTCGCACACCCGCAAAATTCCCCGCTCGCAATGCACGTGCCGCGCAAATGCCTTGGCAATCGAAGCCTCCGCCAGCGTGTAACGAAAAATCTCACGCGCTGTATCGCGCATCCTTTGAAACATTTCACCGTCTTTCATTTGAAATGTCATCCTGACCGCCGCATTGGCGTTCGCTAGCGAACGCCAATGCGGCCTGCCCTGAGCCAGTCGAAGGGGATCCCTAGCAGTCTTGAATCACTCGCAGCAATTAAGTGGCGTTCTCACAGCGAGCTGATTTCTTCCCGTACCCAACTCTCAATCGCCTCGCGCAACTCCCGCAACCTGCCTTCAAAAAAATGATCCGCACCTTCAATCACAACCAGCTTCTTCGGCTCCGGTAACGATGCGATCAGAGCCTCCAGCTTCGCCCGCGGCCCAAACTGATCGCGCCCGCCACTCACAAATAACTTAGGCTTCACGCAATCGCGCAAAAACTCAAACGTATAAATTCGCCGAGCTTCCGTCTCCGCAGCCACCGGAGCCACCGGCGTGCCCACGCCAATCAGCGCCTTTACCCGCGCATCCGCAGACACCGCCTGCAGCCCAATCGCCGCGCCAAAAGAAAACCCGGCAAAAATCAGGGGGAGATGAAATTCCGCATTCAGCCAGTCGAGAGCGCTCCGAACATCTTCCACTTCTCCCCTGCCCTGATCGTGCTCGCCCTGGCTAAGTCCAGTGCCGCGAAAGTTGAAACGCAGCACTGGAAACCCAAAACTGTTCAGCGCCTTCATGGTATGGAACACAACCTTGTTGTGCAGCGTCCCGCCAAACAGCGGATGCGGATGGCAAACCATCGCCGCGTGCGTCGCGCTCTCCGCGCCTGCATTCAGCAGCGCTTCCAGGCGTCCCGCGGGACCTTCGAGAAACAGCGATTTGATCGTGGAATTCTGGGCGATCACAGCATCAGATTACATGATTCATGTCACATCCTGGGCTGCGCGACTAGGCCGTAGTTTATTCTTACTGCAATGGACGCCATCACCCTCACTCGCCAACTCGTGGACATCGAATCCATTTCCGGCAACGAAGCCGCGGTCGGAAACTATCTCTATGGAGAACTCTGCCGCCTCGGCTATCAAACCAAGAAAATGCCGGTCGAAGGCGATCGCTTTAACGTCTACGCTGTTTCGCCGGAGCAGCAGCATCCAACCGTAGTTTTCTCCACGCACATGGATACTGTTCCGCCCTTCATCTCTTCTTCGGAAAACGCTACGCGCATCTTCGGCCGAGGCTCCTGCGACGCCAAAGGCATCATCGCCGCGCAGATCGCCGCCGCGGAACGATTGCGCCAGCAAGGAATTTACGTTGGCCTTCTGTTTGTGGCCGGGGAAGAACGCGACAGCCTGGGCGCGAAAGTAGCGAACGAATACGCCGCAAGTGATCCGGCACACCGCTGCAAATATTTGGTTAACGGCGAGCCCACCGAAAACCACATCGCGCTCGCCTCCAAGGGAACGTTGCGCGTCGAAGTAACCGCTTCCGGCCGCATGGCGCACTCGGCCTATCCCGAACTCGGCGAATCCGCCATCGACAAACTGATCGAAGCTCTCACCCGCCTGCGGGCGATGCCGTTGCCGTCCGATCCGGAGATTGGTCCATGCACGCTAAATATCGGATTGATCGAAGGCGGCCGCGCGCCCAATGTGATCCCTGACTACGCTCACGCTGATTTACTCTATCGCCTGGTCGGCCCATCTCAGGATCTGCGCCGCCAGATTCTCGCAACTGCGGGCGATCAAGTAAAGATTGATTTTCCGCTGGAGTTGCCCTTCCTGCGCCTGCGCACCGTAGACGGATTACCGACGATGATCGCAAAGTTCACTACTGATATTCCCAAGCTAACCAACTGGGGCGAGCCACTACTGCTCGGTCCAGGATCGATTCACGTCGCGCACACCGACGGCGAATTCATCGACAAGCAGCAATTAGCAGAAGCAATTGATTTGTATTGTGCGATCGCAAAGCGGTTGATTCTGATTTGACATTTTGACTAATATACGCCAATAGCGTATAGTGAGTTAATACACTCCAATAGAGTACCTTTGGTATGGAGTTCTTGGAAGCACCTGCATTTACGCGTTATCTAACGGACTATCTGGACGATGATAGCTACAAAGAGCTTCAAGCCAAGCTGGGAGGCAATCCTGATCTCGGAGACTTGATGTCCGGCACCGGCGGATTTCGAAAGATGCGCTGGGCGGACAAGCGGCGCGGCAAAGGCCGTCGGGGAGGTTTGCGCGTCATCTATTACCACTTCAAGTCCGATCATCAGATATGGTTCATGACCCTATATGACAAAGATGAAGCGTCAGATTTAACCGCAATCCAAAAGAAGGCACTCAAAACTTTGATCGAAACGGAATTGGAAGCACGTGCGACGCGGAGAGCAAAAGCGTCCCACGCGCGGCGGAGGACACACTGATGGCGAAAAGAGATGTTTTCAGCGAATTGATGGAGGGGGTCGTCGCGATGAAAGACCATCGCGAAGGCAAGCTCACATTGCGCAGCTATAAAGTAGATGTGACGCCTCTTCCCAAGGTGGACTCAAAGCTCCTTCGCGACACCCGGAAAAAATTGCGCTGCTCGCGAGCGGTGTTCGCGCGTAAACTGCGGATCAACGAAAGAACGCTGGAAAAGTGGGAACAGGGGCGCGCAAAACCGAATCCGCAGGCAGCTGCGCTGGTTCTTTTAGTGCGCAAATATCCGGATACGCTGGCCCGGTTGGATGAGGTGGCGGGAGGATAGAATCAGAAGTCCACCGGAGGTTGCGATGTTAACTGCGATCCTTCCAGTCGTTGGGATCTTTGTCGGTGCGTCCCTGCAATATTTCTTCACGCGATATCTTGAGGCCCAACGTTATCAACGGGATCTCAGGACACAGGCATACCTTGACTACGTAAAATCCGTTTCAGGATTGGCTCACCTTAACGATCCGCAGGGATCGCAAGAGCGTGACTTGTTGGCTATTGCAGCTGACGCCAAAGCCCGCATCTGCCTTTATGGTTCCGGGAAAGTCGTCGAGGCGTTTGCTTCATTTGAGGAGCTAGGCGCAGCGGTGATCTCCACGTCGCAATGCGAAAGTTTTGTCGCAATGGTCATGGCCATGCGCAGAGACTCCGGAAACGCTTCTCGAGCAAGAATTGAGGACGTCCGGCTGCTTCTTCTGGGAAACGAGGACTGACGGGACAAAGCTTTGCCCTCCGTCGCTCCCTTCACGATAAACTTGAACGATGACCACCACCACCCTCAACTCCCTCGCCCACGCCTCATCCGCCTACCTGCGCTCCGCCATGCACCAGCCTATTCAATGGCACGAGTGGGGTGAGGAAGCTTTCGCCTCCGCCCAACGTGAGAACAAACCCATGCTGCTCGATATTGGCGCGGTGTGGTGCCACTGGTGTCATGTGATGGACCGCGAATCTTACGACGACGCCGAAGTGGCCGCCATCGTGAACGAGCATTTCATCGCTGTGAAAGTGGATCGCGATGAGCGTCCCGACATCGACAGCCGATACCAGGTTGCGGTGAGTGCGGTCAGCGGTCAGGGCGGGTGGCCGCTCACCGCGTTTCTCACGCCCGATGGCAAACCGTTTTATGGCGGCACCTATTTTCCCCCAACCGATGGCTACGGTCGTCCCAGCTTCAAGCGCGTACTGTTGAGCATCGCCAATGCTTACAAGGAAAAAAACGGCGACGTAATGGAGCAGGCGAAGATGGTGGAAAGCGCGATCTCGCAGGCAGAGTTGTTGGCAGGCCATAGTGGACGCGTTTCGGCAGGCATTGTCACCGCGATTGAGAAATCTGCTTTAAGTATGTTTGACGCGCGGCACGGAGGGTTTGGGCAAGCCCCGAAGTTTCCGCATCCTTCGGCGCTCGATTTGTTGATTGAACGGTACGCGCGTCGGCATGACGAGCAGTTACGCAACGTCATCGTGACCACGCTCGAGCACATGGCGAACGGCGGAGTTTACGACCAATTGGCGGGAGGCTTTCATCGTTATTCCGTCGATGAGCGCTGGGTCGTCCCGCATTTCGAGAAGATGTGCTACGACAACTCCGAACTGCTGAAGAATTACGTACACGCCTATCAGGCAACGGGCTCGGAATTCTTTGCGAGCGTGGTGCGCGACATCATTCGCTGGATGGATGAGTGGCTGAGCGATCGCGATCGTGGCGGCTTCTACGCCTCGCAGGACGCCGATATTTCCATGGACGACGATGGCGACTACTTTACCTGGACACTCGACGAAGCGCGCGCCGTCCTGACCGAAGAAGAAGCACAGGTCGCAGCGCTGCACTATGACATCAACGAAGTCGGCGAGATGCATCACAATCCGGCAAAGAACGTGCTCTACGTGCGTGCGCCCATCGAAGAAATTTCCAGCCGGATGAAACTTAGCCCCGAGCGAGTGCAGGTACTGCTCGATTCCGCAAAGAAGAAGATGTATGCCGCGAGGCTCGAGCGGCCCACCCCTTACGTCGATAAGACGGTTTATGTGGGATGGAACAGCATGTGCGTCAGCGCATACCTGGAAGCCGCGAAGGCTCTCAATCTCGGCGAGGCTCGCAGCTTTGCCTTGCGCTCACTCGACCGCATTCTGGCTGAAGCCTGGAAGCCGCAGCGTGGGCTGCTGCATGTGGTCGCATATTCCGATCCGAAAGCGGAGCATCGCGAAGTTGCCGGCTTACTCGAAGATTACTCCGCTACCGCGCTGGCCTGCCTTGACGCCTATGAAGCGACCGCCGACCTCAGCTATTTCAAATTTGCGCAGGCCATCACCGATGCAATGGTGGCGAAATTCTTTGATACGGTCTCCGGCGGCTTCTTCGATGCCGAACCAGCGGCCGATGGCAAGAGTCTGGGCGTGCTCTCCACTCGACGCAAGCCAGTGCAGGATTCACCCACACCGGCAGGTAATCCCATGGCCGCAATTGCGCTGCTGCGCTTGCATCACTACACGGGCGATGCCGCATATCGCGACAAAGCGGAATTGACGCTGGAAACTTTCGCAGGTGTGGCCGAGCAGTTTGGAATTTTTGCCGCCACCTACGGGATCGCGGTCGTCCAACTGTTGGAGAGTCCTGTGCAGGTGGTTGTGATTGCGGAGAATGCAGCCGACGATGCCGCTGCAAAATTGACCGCGGCTGCAACCGCCGCCTTCGCCTTCAACAAGACCGTGCTGCGGCTCACTGAGAACCAGGCGATCGCCGCGAATCTTCCTCCTGCACTGGCAGCGACCATCCCAAACTTACCCGAGTTGAAATCCGGCAAGTCATTTGCGGTTCTGTGTTCCGGTTTTTCCTGCCAGCCACCCATCAAGGACGCTGAGGAATTGCGGCGCGCCATAGAATCCACACTCAAAAGATAGTCTTAAAAGCCCCACCAAAAAAACGGGGCTGACGGTTTATATATGAAGTCCGTCAGCCCAAATATTGCGAGCCCTGGGTTCGGCCCAAGTTACCACAGGTTACTTTGGTGACCTTGCGGCCACGGCTATTCTCCGATTAACTACTACTTCATCATCGGGGGCAGTGCAACGCACTTACCTTGCAGTTTTTGTTGAGGTGGGCACACTAGAATTGGGCCTCCGTCCGGGGCGGGAACCTGCGGAACGGCAGCCACAACATAGGTGCCCACTAGTCCACACATCAGGATCGAAATCCTGATTGCTCGTTTCATGGGTCATTCTCCTACCACGCCTTAGCTTTCCCTAACTGGGATCTTGCGACGTGGATCAGCATTATAAGGCATCGGTCAAGCCCTCCGGAAAAACCCCCAATCTTAGCGAATTTAACCCCTTAGGGGCGGAGCCGCGACCTCTATTCGAGAAGAGCCTCGCATATCCGGCGCAAATATAGGCAGGTAAATTGGTTAGGCAATGCGACTCGAGGATCAACCAGTCAATTCCGGCCGATGCACAACGGGCAGCGGAAGGTAGTTTACGAAATCCGGAATTCCAGCGCGAATGAAACCAATAGGAAAGAGAACGAACTAAGCCGGACGGATTCGAAAGCAGCCCTCCAACGGCTACTTTCTTGACCCGTCACTGCCCGGAATCCGGTGTATGCCGGCTCCGCCAATCGCCGCGATTCCGGCATGAGCTGCAGCCGCCTTCGGGACGGCAAGGTTTTCTTGCGCCGTCGCTGGCGATGTCTGAGTACGCGAGAGAGCCCGGTCCACCATCCCTTCAAACATTGGGATCAACGAGTTCGCGGGTAGAGGATGATGAATGTCGGTAAGGCTCTGCTCCCACCGCTGCGGCCGTAACAGTGTCGAGGTAGCTTCCCGGGCTGGGCTCTTGGCCAAGGTATACCCCAACCAGATGAGCAACGTGCAGTTGTAGGCCGCCATGTTCACCAGGCCCATCGACAGATTGTTCAGATGATCCCCTACCCATGACGCAACCAACGACAGTTCCACCATCGCAAAGCAACCAAAGCCCAGCGCAATACCGAAGCTATACTGCCGCCGGCTCACCCCCAGATAGCGCGCGAAGAACAGCAGGAAAAGCACCATGCCAACCTGAATAATGCGCACGCAGCGCTGAGCGGTGAGGATGGCCTCAACCCAGGGAGCCGAATCCGACGAGTTCGTGGAGACCGACACTACGCCGGCTACCAGAAGCATTACCAGCCCGGCCCATTTGAACAATACAGTGCCCAGATCACGCAACGTGTGGAATGGCCGGAAAGCATCCAGAAAAGCTTCATGAATCACCTTGAAACCCAGAGCTACGCTGATCGCAATACTGAACCAGCTTAGGTAAAAGCAAGCCGCTGGGGCGTATCTGTATGTAGGAAAGACCACGGCAAAAGCGAGTATCTGCGCGACAATGTAGGCGAAGAAATACTTGAATTGGCGATAACGGCCGCGGCGAAACATGATTACCGCAATCGCCGTTTGGAGAACGGGATGCATGATCCAGAGAGCGTTATAAAAAATCGTAATTTTATCGCTCATCGCAAACGTTTTCCCTGGCTTGTAAACTTTAAGGACATCTGGTTATCAGCGAAGCCGACACACGGCTCCAGAACACAAAGTCTGATTTAAAAAAGTTAAACCTTTTGTCGCAGGCGTTCAATGTACGCAGGTCATCCAAAAGTAACGTTACCTAGGGGATCCTTAGAACGCAACGTTACCTTCGTGCCATCGCTTACCCTACGCGTCTGGGACGGAATGGATATAGGCGCGCATCATGCGTACTTCATCATCTTTTTCGTTCAAATCATGCAGCAAAATGTCCCGCAGCGACACTATGCCGATCAAGTGTCCCTCCTGGCAAACCGGCAAATGTCGAAAGCTGTGCCGGCGCATCAACGCCATACAAGTTTCCAAATCCTCGTTCATGTTGACGGTGAGCGGGTCTTCCGTCATGACTTCTGCCAGGCAGGTGCTCCGCGGATCGAATCCTTCCGCGACCACCCGTTTCATCAGATCGCGCTCGGAAAAAATTCCCATCAGCTTTCCATTGTGTAACACCGGCACCGCGCCGATGTTGCGTTCCACCATAGCCCGTACCGTCTCCAACACGGTTTGGCCCATTTCCGCTTCGTATGTTTCCTGGTCCTTGATCAGATCACAGATGCGCATTGGATCCTCCCGGATTTCAGGCCCGAGCGGCCCAAAAAGCTATACCGGGGGGCGAGTATATGCCCAAACCGTATGCAGGGGAAGTGGTAAAAGACCGTAGGAGAAGGAAAAACTACGCCGGGGAATCTTTTTTGGTACGAACCACACAAGATCTGAAACCAGGCGGCCAGCCGTTGCCAGGCTACTTCCCTGACTGCTGCGGAACACGCTCTTCACCGAGAAATACAAAGTAAGAGCAGTTCCACCACGCTGTAGGTAAGCTCCCCTGCGGCCGCGCCGTGAGGACGATGTTGTATTCGCCAGTGTTCTCCGGGCTCAGATCTCGAATGGCATCTGCTTGCAACATGCCGGCTTGCGATTCTGGCTCCAAGTTTCCCCGCGGTTCGATCACCGCCAGCCGGGCCAGAAACTCGTGCAGATCGAGGTCGCGACCCTGTCCTGCTATTACAAATGAGACCTCCGCATCCTGTTCCGAAAAGTGCCAGGCCAGCGATGCCGCCAGATTCACCGCGCGTTCGTAGGCCGGCTCCGAAATCAGACCAGCCGCGGGATTGTCGAAGACAATGCAGAGCTTGCGCTCATCCTCGCGGCTGAACTCGCGTACTTTCAATGAACCCGATTTCGCCGTCGCCTTCCAGTCCACGTGACGCGCCGAATCTTCCGGCATGTATTCCCGGATGAGGTACAGATCGGAGCCGCGCCCGCGCACAAAACTCTCCCACTCCCCGCGCACCAGCGGCAGAATTTCAAACAGCTCGTCCGGCGGCGCAACCGGCGGATAAACCAGAATCTCGCGCTCCAAAGCCACATGCCGGGTCTTGGTCAAAAAGGCAAACGGAAACCGCGTAGCTACGCCAAAACTCGATTCGCTATACCGCCCGCGGCGTTCAAAAAGCAGCTCAAGATCGGCCGCTAACTCGGCTCCCGACGGCAAGTACGGAAAATAAATCATCCCCTCGAAAATTCCCGGCGCAGACGGAGCCACATCCACTCGCCGCACCCGCCAGTCGCGCAGCTGCAGCCACTGATTCCCCGCCGCCCGGTTCAGCGGAAAAACGAACGTCGTCGGCTCCCACCGCCACTCCTTACGGGCTTTCTTTTCCCGGCGTGCCGTCACCACCCGAATCGAGAACGAGGGCAGAAATCGCCGCTGGTTGCGCAGCACAATTCGTCCCATCACCACCCGTCCGGCGAAAACATGCTCGGGCAAACCCACTTCCAGTTGCAGGCCGCGCAGCACCATCGCCGAAACCACGCCCGAAACCAGAATCGCCGCCAGCATCGCCGCCACCACGATGTACAGCAGATTGTTTCCCGTATTCAGCGCCGCAATGCCGATCACCAGCGTGACCAGCACATACACCACGCCCGCCTTTGTGACTTCATAGTGAAACGTCTGCCGCAGCCGCTCCAGCGCCACACGCCTCGCCAGGTACGGCACGGTTACCAGCCCGACGAACACCGCCATCAACAGTGCCACCGATGCCAGAATCACCGACGCCCACAGATGGCCGGCCTCGCCTGTCGCCGTAGAAAACAATGCCGCGCCGAACGCCAACCCCAAGCCCACCAGCGCCAGCAGAAACTTGATCCACACTTCCGCCGAGGCCGATTGCAGCCATGCCATCCCGCTGCGCCCGGACGACGCCGGATTCACCGAATTGATGGTTGTGGACCCCACTACTCGCAGCCTAGCACTGCCCCAGGGAACGATCAACGACAAGCCCCTTGCGGAAAAAGCTGGAGTAACTTGCATGGATGCAGCCCCGTAGGGCGGCATAAAGGGGCTACTGTTCAGCCGCGAAGCGGCGCAAGAATGCAGCCCAGGGCGCAAGCCCTGGGTCGAAAGCGGAACCAGAACAAGCCCCAGAGGGGCGAAAGAGAATCTACGACACAGGCTCCGCTGGCTATCCGCTGAACGGCGTCGGGATTCTCCCAGTTTCCACGATGTAATCATGAACGACCGCCCGAACCTGCTTTCGCGCCTCCTCCATACTCGGAGGGCCATTGCGTTTCGCTCGCTCAATCAGGGCGGTTATCACCGGATCCTTCGCATCCGCCTCCGTGGCCGTGGGAGCCGCTACCGGATCGCCATCTTCCTCCTCGTCTTCTTCGTCGTCTTCGTCGCTATCTTCTTCCTCTTCGTCCTCATCCATCTCCATGTCTTCTTCCTCGTCCTCATCCAAGTCAAAATCCTCGGCAAACCACTGCGGACCTCCGATATCGGTCGTTTTGACATCCTCACAATGGATGACCACATCGGTCGGCTCGTCGGCCTCGAAGTCCACATAGCGCAGGTTGGCACTCGCCGTCTGCAATCCATACAGGATCAGCCCCGCCACCTTGCGATCGATTTCGCCCCACGCCAGCAGTTGAATCACCTGCATCAGCGCCATCTGCACCGCGTTAGCGTCCTCCAGCACCGGCAGCACAAAGCGCGCCTGATGGAACTGATCTTTCACGATCCGGTTATGCTGCTGCCGCGCCCGCTCATGAAAAAAGCACTGTCTCTTCCGGTTCAGCGCAGGTGACCCGCACTGCGTCCCATTCATCTTGATGTGCTGACACCGTGGAACATTTCCCAAAGCCATATTTTCTCGACTCCTCCACCCCCGACGACACAGGATCGAAATCCCACGCCGCCTAGATTTCCCAAACTGTAGTGAATTTCCCGCTACTCTCAGTATTCCCGATTTGAAATCTGAAGCAAAGGTTAAGTGAACATCGCAGGCAGGAAAATTGTGGAAATGCCAAAGTTTGTTTTTGGCAGAGTCCTTTGATAGACATTATAAGGAGTGCTTGGCTGCAATGGCCCCTGATGAACGTGAACGCATGGCTATTCTGTGTGAGCGCATCGCTAAGGAACAAGACCGGCAGAAGTTCATAAGGTTCGTTCAAGAACTAAACCAGCTGCTGGAAGCGAAAGAGCGCCGTCTTCGTGCCAGACCATCAAAGTCAGACAAACCTTGAGGACACTACCTGCTGATTTGGTGGTATAACGGAGCAGCGAAGGATGGCTAGGCATTGGTCACAAAGAATCGCATCCCTAAAAAGGGCGACCGTGTAGCAATGCAAGGAGAGAAGGGAACATTTGTCGTGTACGATGTCGATGGCAGCCTTGAGTGTGCAGAGTTGAAACCGATCGGCCACGAGCTTGCAATGAGCAGCATACCTTGGAGCAAATTGACTTTCCTGGACGAAAGGCAGAACGCCCTAAAGTCGTCGAATACTATGCGTCGTGCGAGAACGCAACGCTAGGGACTGGATGGCACATCGAGCAAACCTGAAGCACAACCTCCCAGCTTTGCCCGTCGCAGAAAAATGTTGTGTGACGGGGCTCCATCACCGCTCCACAAAGGCACCCATCACTTTGGTTTTTGCTTGAGTTGGAATTCGGCAAACTTACTATTGAAGGATACGGAGTTTCAGGGTCCATGGTGGGGGCCTCCATCTATTCCCTCATAACCCTGGTGCGTGGGAATAAATTATGTCTGAGCAATATTGCAGGCACTACTACGCCTGAATCCGGTAGTGGCCCAGGAAACTCGGGAGTTGCACTATCGCTTGATTGGGTCGCTTTAACCGGATCACCTTGCGGATGTAGCATTCTTCGTGAATTGCTTTCCCGCTTTCATCGGTATTACAGGTTTCTAGTTCAATGGGTTTGTTGCACAAAACACAAGTTGGCACCCATCGAGTACTTGCGTGAGAAGGATTATCCGACGTGTAGTTCATTTGGGAAAATCTCCTTCATAAGGGGGATACCCTCGAAACTACATTCACCCAAAGGAACAGACTGTGCAATTTTGCACACGTTCTCATTTCCGGCATAGTGAGCAAAAATACACAGTCTCACTCACTGTCTTCCGGCACACTTGACTCATCTCCCGTAGGAGAGAACTATGTTAGGTCTGGGTTTGCTGGGAACAATCATCGTAATTGCATTGATTATTTGGATTGTGCGTAGGGTATGAACCGTTTTACTTGCTGGAGCGGTACGTTTTCTTTGGTGGATTCAAGCCTGTTGGTCAAACTTCGTTTTGAACTGTTTGATTGATGTCATTTGCTTATATTTCTTCTCTTCCGCTACGAGTGTCTTCTTCGCATCCTCAATCCAGGCATCTATCACCTTGCAGAGTCCGCTATCTACGCATTCATCGCGGGCTTTTTCGAGCATGGCCAAATCCGCCTTTATCCTTGCAATGTCCGCAGAGGATGGCATGGCTGACAGTGTACGCTATCGAACACAACTGAGAACTATTACACTTGCAAATCCCTATAGAATATGTAGACTTAGCTTATTCATATCTTTCCGGTAAGCAGGTTCTACCATGACCCCCGATGAACGCGAGCGCATGGCTATTCTGTGTGAGCGCATCGCTAAAGAACAAGACCCGCAGAAGTTCACAGAGTGGGTTCAAGAATTAGATGATCTGCTGGAAGCAAAAAGGCGCCGTCTGGGCATTAGAAAGTCTGACAAGCCTTGAGGACATTACCACGCGGCTTTAATTCCTCCCCCACCAAATCCACAACACCCCCTGTGACATCCAACCTTGCGCCCCACCCCGAACCCGCGCCATCATTGCCAAAGCAGAGTCAGCACACCCAGATCGATCATCCTGAGGGATCCCGACAGAATGCCAACCACAACTCCTTCGTTCTCTAGATTTTGCCCGATAAGCCGCACACCCTCTAGATTTTACGGACATTTTCTTGCTAAGCCGATGATTCAACACCCCGCCTATGGGAGTGGTAGCGGGTACCCAACGGCACTGAGTTTTCTTACTTCGTCGACTTGCTCGACGCCGTCGAAGTCAACCCGAATATCTGCAGTACTCGGTAACTGGCGACGTAAACATGACCGTTGGCAACCACCGGAACCAGGTTTGCATTGCCGGTCTGGTTCGGCCACGGTCCGGCAGTGCTCTTGAAGAGTACGGCCATCTTGCTGCCCGCTTCCGGGTTGAGGGCGTAAAGTTCCATTCCGCCTCGTGAGGAGGTAGGCCGTGTGAGCGCCCAGATGATGGGAGAGGCGGTGCCGTTGGAGGAGACGCTGGTGAAGAATCCAGGGTCCTGAACGCCAGAGGCAGGGAGCGACGCAAACGCGACTGATGTCAACTTCGGCTTGGGCGAAGTTTGCAGCCTCCACACCTTAATCTGATTGCCGCCGCTGCTGACCACGCGAGCCAGTCCGTCGGTGGGATCGATGAAATACGACGGCCCGCACCAGCAGCCACCAACAGCGTAAGTGCCGAGGACATTGTTTGCGGTGGTTGAATATCCACCGAGGTGATCTTCGTTCATGAAGAACATGTTGCCCTCTTTGCCCGCGGCCACGGCCAGATGAGGCGTCGCTCCAGGCTGATCGGGCAGGATGAGCACGCCGCCGGAGCCGAAATCTTCGTCGTAATTATCGAGCGTACTTTGGTCGGAAGGAGTGAACAGGTCGACGACGTCGGTGAGGTTCGGGGAAACTTTAACCACGCTCTCCTGAATGTTGGTAACGCCATTATAGGTGCTTCCTGTGGGATCGGAATTTCCGGTGACGAATACCACGTTGCCGGAGTCGTCGGCCGCGAGTCCGTAGCCTGACATCCAGATCGACGACAGAAAGAAATCGCTCGGAGAAGTGGCCAGAGTATTGTTGACCTGATTGGCCGAAAGCGGCGCCAGCGTGGCCGCGTTCCAGCCCAGCAACCAGCCTCGTGAGAGGTTGGCGGAAAAATCGCAGAAGCTGCCGAATCCGGCGTAGATATTGCCATTTGCCTCCAGCAGCGCGGGACGTTGCCGCTGGTAGGTAGCGTTGAAAACGAAAGTGGTTCCGTTCGAGAGCGTATGCGATGCAGCGACGAGTTCCGGCGTCACCTTGTCGGTGAGGCTACCCAGATCCAGGGCGTGGATCCGATGGGCGGGGCCGGTGGTGTCTTGCGTGTAGTCGATCACATAAAGCGTGTTGCTGCTGGTATCGATGACAGGCGTGGAATTGATGCCCACGTTCGGGCCGTTGTTGTTGCAGCCGAGCGGCATCTTTACCGGCGTTCCGAGATTGTGACTCAGCAGGATGGTCCCGGCGCTGGCATCGATGGCGTAGACCGTGTTGTTTTCTGTTACTACATAGACGACACTGTGCGTCCCCTGATGAGTGCCTGCCGTGATGTTCACGCTCGCGACGACGAGCGGTTGCGAATCGACTTGATCGTCAAGCTCCGTTTTGGACAGCACCCCGAAGCTGGTGCTGTTCACGTTGGCCGGCGTTAGTACGGTTTCGCTGGAATTCCAGCCAGTGCGGTAATTGTCGTTGTGATAAGTGGTGACAGAAATCTGGGCAAGAGCTGTGAGTGCGTTGGCCAGAAAAAAGACACAGGTGAAGACAAGCCCACAGAAGTGGGTCTGGCGACGAAGCGGTGGCATTGAGTACCTCCAGAAAAGCGGCGACTGATTCTAGGGCGTCAACGAGGCGGGGTCAATCGACCAAAAGTGGGGGGAGACGGAAGACTCTGGCGGCGCGATCGTCGAGCGTAGCGGCTGGTTAGTATTCGGCCAGTTCTTTCATGGCGCGGAAAAGATCGTTGGTCTGGGGCAGGATGGCATCTTCGAGAATCGGTTGGTAGGCCACAAAGGTGTCGGCGGCGGCAACGCGGCGAACCGGCGCATCCAGTTGATCGAAGAGTTGATCGGCAAGGCGTGCCGCAATCTCGGCCCCGTAGCCCCAGCTCAGAGTATCTTCGTAGGCTACAAGCGCACGATTCGTTTTACCTACGGAGGCAGCGATCGTCTCCCAGTCAAATGGGTTCAGGCAGCGCAGATCGATCAACTCCACTTTCACGCCGTGTTCGCGCTCGAGTTTCTGGGCGGCTTGCAGGGCACGCGGTACCACCGCGCCATAAGTGATCACAGTCAAATCGGTACCCGGCTGCACAATTCTGGCTTTGCCGAATGGAATCATGTACTCCGATCCGGGATAGGGCGCGCGGCCGTAGGTCTCGCGATAGAGGCGCTTATGCTCCAGGAACAGCACGGGATCATCACAGCGGATCGCGGTACGCAATAGTCCCGCGGCATCGAGCGCGTTCGAAGGAAACACCACGCGCAATCCCGGGATATGCGTAAATACACTCTCGCCGCACTGCGAATGATAGATGGCGCCGCCGGTGAGATATCCGCCGATCGCCACTCGAATCACGACCGGACAGGAGAATACATTGTTCGAGCGCCAGCGGATCACCGAAAGTTCGTCGCGAATCTGCATCATTGCCGGCCAAATGTAGTCGAAGAACTGGATCTCGACCACCGGCTTGAGCCCGCGCGTGGCCATACCGGTGGCGCGGCCCACGATGGCGGCCTCGGCTAGCGGAGAATTGAATACGCGGTCGTTGCCGAACTCGTTCTGCAAACCGAACGTCAGCTTAAAGACTCCGCCTTTGCCTTTGACCAATTTGCGCTTCAAATATTCTTCACGGCTGCAATCGGCTACGTCTTCGCCGAAGATCACCATGCGCTCATCGCGCTTCATTTCATCGCGCAGCGTTGTGTTGATCAAATCAGCCATGGTCTTCGCGACCGGCTTTTTGCCGTCAGGAGTATCGGGACCAACCACCGCTGGGCTATCGAATGCCGCCGAAGTGGGATCGAGATCGGGCGAATATACGTATTGCAAAACACTCTCGGGCGCGGGCGGCAAGGCTGCGAGCGCCAAGTCCACTGCGACCTGAAGCTCTTCTTCAACTTTCTTTTCGAGTTCGTTGATGCCCTTCTCGTCGAGAATTCCTTCGCGCAGCAAAAACATTTGCGTGCGGGAGACCGGATCGCGGGCGGCATCCGTCTCACGCTCGGAGTCGGGACGGTAGAGCCGCTCATCATCAGAGAGCGAATGTGAATAAGGGCGGATCACGTGGGCATGCACAAACGCGGGACCATGGCCCTCACGGCAATATTTCACAGCACGCTGAAACGCAGCGGCGCTCGCAATGGGATCGGTGCCATCAATTTCTTCGAAATGGAAATTCGGAAAGCCCGAAACCAGCCGCGAAATGCTGCCGCCAGCGGTCTGTATTTCTACGGGCACTGAAATGGCGTAGCCGTTATCCTGCACGCAGAAAATCACCGGCAGCTTGTTGAGAGCGGAAGCGTTCATCGCCTCCCAGAATTCGCCTTCGCTGGTGGTGCCGTCACCCAGGGAAACGTAGGAGACTTCGTCGCCATGGAAAGCTGCCTGCCTGAACTGGCGATAGTCGGGACGGTTATTGGCCGCAGGGATCTCCGCAGCTTTGGGATGCCGCGCAAAATATCTTCCAGCTTCAGCGCAGCCCACCGCCTGCAGAATTTGCGATCCGGTCGGGGACGACTGCGTGACGATATTCAGCCGCTTGTAGCCCCAGTGCGAAGGCATCTGCCGCCCGCCGGAGCTGGGATCGTCGGCTGCTCCCACGGCCTGCAGAAACATTTCCAGCGGCTTAACGCCCAGCGCCAGGCACAAGGCGCGGTCGCGATAATAAGGATAGAACCAGTCGTAACCCGGCTTCAGCGCCATTCCGGCGGCAACGCCGATAGCCTCGTGCCCTGCTCCCGACATTTGGAAGAAGATCTTTTGCTGGCGCTTGAGCAGGATTTCCCGGTCGTCAATGCGCCGGGAGGTATACATGACGCGGTAGGCTTCGATCAGTTGCTCGCGCGTAAGTCCCTGATAGGTCAGGGACTTCTTGCCGCTTGCAACGGACAGCTTGGGGTCGGTTTTTGTCGTCGCCATCCGGTTCCCTGATTACTCTTATAGATACTGCAGTTTATGAATGCGGTGCTGAATATTACACGCAGGTTGCATTGTAAATGGGAATCGGGGATTGGAAAACAGCAAGTTGGTGCAGGAGGGAACTATAGGAACTTGGCAGTCGCACTTCCCGGCGAAACCCTCTCATTCTCACACTCGCCTCAGACACTGTTCCAGATCTTCGATCAAATCTTCTGTATCCTCCAGTCCGATGTTTAATCGCACAATGCGGTGTCCGTAGTTCGGACGGCCTTTGGTTCCGTGGAAGTCGTAGGCCACTGCAAGACTAGTCACGCCGCCCCAGCTATAGCCAATCTCGAACAACTCCAGCCCGTCCACAAACTGCAGCACTTGCGCCTTCGTGATTTCCGGTTTGAAGACAATGGAGAAGACGCCCGCCGAACCGGTGAAGTCGCGCTTCCAGTATTCGTGTCCCGGCGAGCTTTCGAGCGCGGGATGCAGAACGCGTTCGATCTCCGGACGAGCGGCCAGCCAGCGCGCGATATGGAGGGCTGATGCTTCGATGTGCTTGAGACGAACTGCCATGGTTCGCATGCCACGCAGCGCCAGACTGCAATCATCCGGTGATGCGGCGCAGCCGAGGAGTTGATGCGTGGCTCCGAGTTGCTGGTGGAGAGATTTTTCTTTCACTGTGACCGAGCCCAGCAGCAGGTCACTGTGGCCACCTACATATTTCGTCAGCGCCTGCATCGTGATATCGACGCCGTGGGCGAAGGCGTCGAAATACACTCCTGCCGACCACGTATTGTCGAGTGCAACGAGCACTCCGCTTGCATGGGCGGCATCGGCGATCGCAGGTACGTCCTGCACTTCCATGGTGATCGAACCGGGGCTCTCGCACCAGACCAGGCGCGTGTTCTCGCGCAGCAGGTCTTTTATGCGAAGATCGTTGCCTGCGCCAGCGTCCGGAGGATAAAAACTTGCCTCCACGCCGAAGCGGCGAAGTACGTGGTACGCCAGTTTTCGATTTGGAGTGTAGACGCTCTCAGGAATCAGAATGTGGTCGCCGCTCTTGAGGAACGCTAGGTTGATAAGCGCAATCGCACCCTGCCCGCCGGGCATGATGATCGTCCGATAGCCCTTTTCCAGTTCGCAAATCTTGGCCGCTAGCTCCAGCGTGGTGGGAGTTCCATAGAGGCCGTAGGTATAGCCGGCTTCGTGCTGATCCCATGTGTCATCGACCGAAGCGGCGTCGGGAAACAACGTAGTCGAGCCGCGGTAGACTGGGCTCGCCAGCGAGCGGTAGCCCTCTCGAATTTTTACATCGGAGTGAATTAAACGCGTCTTCCAACTCTTGCCCATGGCGGAATTATACGGGCGGAGATTGTGAAGCAGGACGCTCAGTTCTGGCGAGAGATCGCAAGCAACATCTGGATCGCTCTCATCATTTATGCTGAGAGTGGATGATCCACACCCACCGCAGCTTCGATCCGCACTCTATCAAATTGGTGATCTTCGACCTGGATGGCACGCTGATCGATTCGCGTCTTGATCTGGTGCACTCGGTGAATGCCGCTCTGCGGCACATCGACCGGCCCGAGTTGCCCGACGATGTGATAGCCAGCTACGTGGGCGATGGCGCGCCGATTCTGATTCAACGTGCGCTGGGCGGAGAGTTCACTGACGAAAAGCTGGTGCGCAAGGGGCTGGAGTTTTTTCTCTCTTACTATCGCGAGCACAAGCTCGACCACACCACGGTGTATGAAGGCGTGAAGGGGGCGCTCACCACCATTCAGCATGCGTCCAATGGAACGCAGCGCAAGCTGGCCGTGCTCTCGAACAAACCGGTGATTCCTTCGCGGGCCATTGTTGAAGCGCTCGGGTTGGGTCCGTTCTTCGCGCAGATTTATGGCGGAAATAGTTTTGCGACCAAGAAGCCCGATCCGGAGGGCGCGCGCAAGTTGCTTGAGGATAACGGGGTGCGGCCTGAAGAGGTGGTGATTGTTGGCGACTCGCACGTCGATGTTGAAACCGGACGCAACGCCGGCTTGTGGACTGTGGGCGTGAGTTACGGGTTTGCGCCGCATACGCTGGAGAAGAGTCTGCCGGATGTGCTTGTGGATCGGGCTGGGGAGTTGGCCGAGGTATTCAGTTCAACGGCACCGAGTACCTAGTACCCAGTAAGGGCACAAGCGGGACTGGCTACTGGGTACTTGGTACTGATTTCTCATGTAAACTCATCCGACGATGAACGATTCGATGGGTGAGTTTACTCCTGCGGAACTGCGCAAGCTGCGCAGCATGAAAAATCCCTACGGCATCCAAAAATTTCTCGATGATGCCCCCTATCATCTGGCGGATACGGCATGGTCGCCGCGGCGAGTATTGGCTGAGAAGACGGCACACTGCCTAGAGGGCGCGATCTTCGCAGCGGCGGCGCTGCGCGCCAATGGATACCCTCCGCTGCTGTTGGATTTTGAAGCCGAGCATGACACTGACCATGTCATCGCGCTTTTTCGCCAGAATGGATGCTGGGGCGCCGTCGCGAAATCGAATTATGCGGGATGCCGCTGGCGCGAGCCCATCCATCGCACGCTGCGCGAACTGGCGTTGACTTATTTTAATGGCTATTTCAATCTGCGGCGCGAGCGCACCTTGCGTCGTTTTTCAGTCCCTGTAAACTTGAAGCGCTTCGACCACCAGAACTGGATGACCACCGACCAGCCGGTGTGGTTCATCGTGTATCACCTGTTCGAGATAAAACATTTCCCGTTGATCACTCAGGCCATGGCAAAGGGTCTGCATCGGCTGGACGAGCGATTGTTTCAGGCGGAATGCGTGGGCAAGGCGTTCAAGACGAAAGGCTAAGAGTGGAGCAGGCTACAATCGTTCAGGCATGATCGTTGAAGTGCTGCGCAGAAAATGGCAGTCAGAAAAACGGCGGGACGACTCGTCGGGCGAATCGTCCCGCACCGCAAGAACAGCTCACTACTCCGGCGCGATTACTCCGAACGTTCCGGCGTTGTTGTTGTCGGGACCGGCGGTGAAATAGAGGCGGTTGTTTGGACCGTTGTTTGCCGAGCCACCGCCAAACTCAATCCCCCAAAGCTGGTCGATACGGATTGCCGTGCCACCCTCCGCCAGTGTGGCGACGTACTGGCCCGTCACGCTATTGAAGCCGTTGATCGTTCCGCCATTCGTGTTGTTCGAGATCAACAAGGTGTTGCTCAATGCTCCAAAGTTCCTGGGAGCCACGGCGAAGCCCCACGGCTGGTTCAGAGGCGCGCCTTGCGCAAGACGCTTCAGGAATACTCCGCTTTCGCTGTAGATATCGATATAGCCGCCCGCACTGCCCGATGAGCTGGCATAGGAGACATAGAGCAGGCCACCGAAGTCCTGGATCCCGAAGACTGTGAAACCTGCGGGAACCGTTGTATCGGTGAACGAGTTCACCAGATTGAAAGTGCCGTTATATACGTCAACTTTGTTGTTGGCGGTGTCGGCGGCGAACAAAAAATTACCGGATGTATAGCTGGTGATCGCCAGTCCGGTATAGACCGCGCCCGGAGTTGTGACCGCAACGATCGACTGATTGGGATTCGACTGCGGCGCCCAGCCACTGATGGTGCCGTCGAGGGTCGCAAACATAAAAATTGATGGCCATCCCTGGACTGGGAAATCCTGGGAGCCATTAAAGACAATTCCCGTGGGCGAGCCGGGCCCATCGCCGCCCGCTGTTGGAACCAGAACCTCGAGCCCTTCCTTTACTCCAGCGGCGGTGTAAAGGGTTGACCAGCCTGAGCCTTCATCGCTGATCCAGAAGGGGCCGCCGGGGCCATAGGCCAGTCCCCAGCCGTTCACGAGCAAGGGATCGGTGTGTAAAGCCTTTCCTACTTGGTTGGAAACGAGATTTGTGAGTTTGTATTGTGCCGCGGCGGTGCTGGTGACGAGTGTCAGCATCACCACGAGAGAAAATGTTAGCGCCAGAGCGCTAGTCAAGAAGCTGGATGTGTTTGAACGGGGCATGGTGTTCTCCTTCATAGAGGGATTGTGGGAATGTTCAACGCAGGCTTGGGCTGTGCGTTTCACCTACGACGCAAAGGAAGCTTAGGGCTGGTAGTAGTTAACGGTGTCAGCGGCAGGTCATCAGTTTGTCAAAAGTTTGTCTCTCCCACTCCAGCCTTAAAAACTTCGATACTCATACAAGCCTCAGATAAAATATGCGCGTGAGTTATCGCGTCCTGATTTTCGTCTTGTTTCTCGGTTCTGGATTCACTTGCGCTCAGGAGAAAGCTGCGCCCGCGGCAGTTCCTGCCAAGAGTACGGTCGCGGCGAAGCCAGACTCCTCTTCCCTGCCCGATTTGAGACCCGATACGAATGGCAATCTATCGCAGGAGCAGATGCAGCAGTTGCTTCGCGTCGTCGCCGAGAAGGATATGCAGAACGACAAACTCCTGCGTGACTATACCTATATTGAGCGCGACGAGGAGCACAGACTCGACGGCAAAGGGCAGGTAAAGTCCACGGACGCGAAGACGTACGAAGTGATGGAACTCTATGGCGAACAAGTGCAGCGGCTGATTGAGAAAGATGACAAGCCGCTCGATGCCAAAGACGCAGCCAAGGAAGAGGATAAAATTCAGAAGATCATCGACAAGCGCAAGAACGAATCGGAAGACGACCGGAAAAAGCGCCTGGAAAAAGAAGGGAAAGATCGCGAAGAGGACCGCAAGTTTGTACGCGAGATTGCCGACGCTTACAACTTCAAGTTAGTAGGAACGGCACTTGTGGGCGGACGAGAGGCCTGGGTGATTGATGGCGAACCGCGCCCGGGCTTTGTTCCGCAGATGAAAGAATCTAAAATCCTGCCGAAGTTCCACGGGCGGGTCTGGATCGACAAGAGCGATCTGCAACTCTCCAAGCTGGATGTAGAGTGCCTGGATACGATTTCCTGGGGATTGTTTCTGGCACGCTTTCACAAAGGATCGCGTTTTATGCTGGAGCAAATTCGGGTGAACGATGAAGTGTGGCTACCGCGCCAGGTTACGGCAAAGGTCGATGTGCGGCTTGCTCTGTTGAAGAACTTCGACGTCGACGTGGAGCAAACCTTCCGCGATTATAAGAAGTTTCGCGCCACCACGAAGATTGTGGGCGTGGGAGACGTGAAGCAGTAGGCTGCGAATTCATCGAGCCGATTCCCAGGATTCTTCTGGGTGGACGGCTTGAACCCGAAGTTGTACCGGCATCATCTACTACTTTCAACCTTATCTTTTATCTTTAAGTCTTTACCTGCTGGACCCGGAGAACCAATGTCTTCTCAGTTAACGCCTCTTGCCGCCGATGTGCGTGGTGAGGCCTTTCCCACTCTCACTGCAGAACAGATCAGCCGTATCCGTCCCTTAAGCAAGATGCGAAAAGTGGGGGCGGGCGAGATTCTGTTTGAGCCGGGCGATAGCGAGGTCCCGTTTTTCGTGGTTCTCTCCGGAAGCTTGGATATTGTGCAGCCGGACCGGAAGGGCGAACGCCTTATCGTGAAGCACGAGGCCGGAAGCTTTACTGGAGAGATCACGATGATCTCCGGCCGACTCAGCCTCGCGCGTGCCCGAGTGACCGCACCCGGTGAGTTCCTGGAAATGAACAACCATGACCTACGAACCCTGGTGGCGCGGGATGCGGAGCTGAGTGAAATCTTCATGCGGGCTTTCATCCTGCGCCGGGTGGAGCTGATCAACCGCGGCGCGGGGAACGTGATTTTACTGGGATCGCGGCACTCGGCGCAGACGCTGCGTCTCCGCGAGTTTCTCACCCGCAATGGACATCCGCATACTTATGTGGATCTCGACACGGATGCCACTTACCAGGATTTGCTGGACCACTTCCACGTTACCATCGAGGAAATTCCCGTCCTCATTTGCAACAACCGCACGGTGCTGCGCAGCCCGTCGATTCAGGAGCTGGCGAAGTGCTTGGGGCTCAATGCGCACATTACGGCAACAGAAGTAAGGGATCTGGTGATCGTGGGAGCTGGCCCGTCTGGACTTGCCGCCGCGGTTTATGGCGCGTCTGAAGGTCTGGATGTTCTGGTGATTGAGGCCGACTCTCCCGGCGGACAGGCGGGTTCGAGTTCCAGGATAGAAAACTATCTGGGCTTTCCCATGGGAATTTCAGGAAACGAACTGGCTGGCCGCGCCGCCGCGCAGGCGCAAAAATTTGGGGCCAAGGTGCTGATCGCCAGCAGCGTGACGAACTTGAATTGCGAGCGGCGCCCTTACGAGTTGAGCGTGGATGGCGGGCAAACCATTCGCGCCCGCACCGTGGTGATTGCCAGCGGCGCGCAGTACAACAAGCCGAAAATCGACAATCTGAAGAAGTTCGAGGGCCAGGGAATTTATTACGGAGCAACATACATAGAAGCACAATTGTGCGGGAAGGACGATGCGATTGTAGTAGGCGGCGGGAATTCAGCTGGCCAGGCGGCGGTTTATTTGTCGCAAACAGCGGGCAAGGTACACATGCTGGTGCGGGCAAGCCAGCTGTCGGATACGATGTCGCGCTATCTCATCCAGCGCATCGAGGAAAATCCTGCCATCGAAGTACACTACCACACCGAGATTGCGGGACTGGAGGGCGACACGCAACTGGAACGCGTGACCTGGCAGGATAAAAATACGGGCGAGACCTCAACCCATGACATCCGGCACCTGTTCATTATGGCGGGAGCGTCTCCGCGCACAGAGTGGCTGAAAGGATGCGTTGCGCTGGACAATAAAGGTTTCATTCTCACCGGCCGAGATCTGGATCCCGTCATCCAGGACCACCATTGGCCGTTGCAACGCGTGCCGTTAATGCTGGAGACCAGCTTGCCCGGGGTGTTTGCCGTGGGAGATGTTCGCAGCGGGAATGTGAAACGTGTGGCCTCCGCCGTGGGTGAAGGATCGATCTGCATCTATCTGGTGCACCGGGTGCTGGCGGAGTTGTAGGCGAGTCCGAATGGCGTTTGGGCGCGATATAATAGAAGGATTCTTAGTCACCGAAATTGCCTTCTGTGCGGACTGTGTCTATGTGGTGAGGAAACCTTGCCGAGCTTTGCTCGGCGAACAGCCGAGGCAGATGTCCCACATGAGTTTTGCCAATCCCAACTGCGGCTGATGATGGGTTCAAGCTGATGGCTGAGAGCTAACAACTGAAAGTTTTTTCATGGACTTCAAACTTGTTTCCGATTACAAACCGCAGGGCGACCAGGGCCGCGCCATTGAGTCGTTGCTGCGCGGGATTTATGACCGCGAGCAGCATCAGGTTTTGCTGGGAGTTACCGGCTCCGGCAAGACTTACACCATGGCCAAAGTGATTGAGGCGGTGAACCGTCCGGCGCTGGTAATGGCGCATAACAAAACTCTGGCTGCCCAGCTTTATCACGAGTTCAAGAATTTCTTTCCGCACAATGCGGTCGAATATTTTGTTTCTTATTACGACTACTACCAGCCCGAGGCTTACGTTCCCGCCGCCGATCTGTTCATTGAGAAGGAAGCGACCATCAATGATGAACTCGACAAGCTGCGGCTCTCGGCGACCAAGTCTTTGTTCGAGCGGCGCGATGCGCTGATTGTGGCTTCGGTGAGCTGCATCTATGGCCTGGGATCGCCTGAAGCTTATTACGGCATGATGCTGTTTCTCGAAAAAGGCCAGCAGATTACGCGCGAAGACATCACGCACAAGCTGGTGGACATTCTTTACGAGCGTACCAACGGCGAGTTCAAGCGCGGAACGTTTCGCGTGCGCGGCGACGTGATCGAGGTTTTCCCTACTTACGATGACATGGCTTATCGCATTGAGTTGTGGGGAGATCAGGTGGAGTCGCTGGCGCAGGTCGATCCGCTGTTTGGCACGGTGAAGCAGAAGTACATGCGGCTGCCGATTTATCCCAAGACGCACTATGTGATGAAGGATGAGACGCGAGCGACGGCGGTGGAGTCGATCAAGAAAGAGCTGGCCTGGTGGGAAGTGGAACTGGAGAAGCAGGGACGAGTGGTCGAAGCGCAGCGCATTCACCAGCGAGTGAAGTTTGATCTGGAAATGATCAAGGTGATGGGCTACTGCCACGGCATCGAAAATTATTCGCGGCATTTTACGGGACGGATGCCGGGCGAGCCTCCGCCGACACTGCTGGATTATTTCCCGCGCGATTATTTGATGTTCATTGACGAATCGCACCAGACGGTGCCGCAGTTGCGTGGCATGTATGCCGGCGACCGCTCACGCAAGGAAACTTTGGTGGAGTATGGCTTTCGCATGCCGTCGGCGCTGGATAACCGTCCGCTGACGTTTGAGGAGTTTGAGCATCGCACTAACCAGATGGTTTATGTTTCGGCGACGCCGGGGCCGTACGAGCTGACCAAATCGGCGGGCGTGGTGGTGGAGCAGATTATCCGGCCGACGGGGCTGATCGATCCGGAGGTTGAAATACGTCCGGTGAAAGGTCAGATCGACGACCTGCTGCACGAGATTCGCGCGCGCGTGGAGAAAGGCGAACGCGTGCTGGTAACCACGCTGACCAAGCGCATGTCCGAAGACCTGGCCGAGTATTACGCCGAAGTGGGAGTGAAGTGCCGCTACATGCACTCGGAAATCGAAACGCTGGAGCGGGTGAAGATTCTGCGCGACCTGCGCAAAGGCGAATTCGATGTATTGATTGGCATCAATCTATTGCGCGAGGGTCTGGATCTGCCGGAGGTATCACTGGTGGCGATTCTCGATGCGGATAAAGAGGGTTTCCTGCGGTCGTGGGGATCATTGATCCAGACGATTGGACGTTGCGCCCGGCATCTGCACGGACGGGCGATTCTCTATGCCGACCGCATCACGGATTCGATGAAGCGAGCGATGGATGAAACCCTGCGACGGCGGGAGATTCAAACTGCCTACAATCTAGAGAACGGAATTACGCCGGAATCGATCATCCGTCCGCTGGATATGACGCTGGCCGGAATCGTCGCCGCCGACTATACCGACCTGACTGGAGGCGAAGCCGAGGGGATGCCGGAGTTCAAATCGCAGCCGGAGTTGGATGCGTATGTCGTCAAGCTCGAAAGCGATATGCGCGAGGCGGCCAAGCGGTTTGAGTTTGAGAAGGCGGCGAAGTTGCGGGACACGATTAAGGAGTTAAGGACGAAGGAGTTTTTGTTCGCCTAAGGTGAAGCGAGCAGATTCATCACCCGGCTGAAAGCCGGGATTCGGAATGACAAAGATTTCTTAGTAACGGATTCTCGTGTTACACTGTTTTCGTGTCCACTACCAGCCGCCTCCGCAATGTAACCGTGACCCTTGAAGAAGATGTCGCTCAATGGGCTCGTATCGAGGCGGCGAAGCGGGATACTAGCGTTTCCCGGCTGCTGGGAGAATTGCTGAAAGAACGCATGGAGAACCTTTCGGCTCAGAAGCCCGTCTCCGATGCGGCGGAGCGGTTGGCCAGCTTCGGCAAGCGATACAAGTTGTCGTTGGGCGGACTCAAAGTTAAAGACCTGATCAATGAAGGACGCCGGTGAGCCGGTTCGTGGTGGATGCGTCCGTTGTTCTGACTTGGTGCTTCCCCGATGAAAACTCCGCGGTGGCCCAGAGAGTCGCGCTTATGTTCAAACAGGGCGACTCGGCGATCGCACCTTCGTTCTGGCCGCATGAAATCTTGAATGGTTTGCTCGTCGGCGAAAAGCGCAAGAGAATTTCCAGCAGGCTCGTGCAAACCTTCCTTGCTGATCTAGCGGCGCTTCCCATTGTGCTGCAACCCTCAGCCGCAGAATCGATTTTTGTGCAGATCCGAATCCTCTGTCGCGAACACGGCTTGACTCCCTACGATGCCGCTTATCTTGACCTTGCTCAGGCTAACGGTCTGCCATTGGCGACTCTTGACCAGAATCTAATCCGCGCCTGCGGGAAAGCAGGCGTCGAGCTGATACTAGAGTAGCTTTATCTATCGCCCGTACGCTGCGCTGGCCGCCAGTGGCTTGCGATGGAAGGTGTAGCCGTCGAAGGTTTCGGAGCGGAAGTTTAGGTTGGGGGCCAAGAGCTTTTCGGTCTGGCTCAGGAAAAGATATCCGCCGGGTTCGAGATAAAGATGCAGGCGCTCAACTAACGCGATGCGCTGGGCGCGCGAGAAGTGGGGCAGCACATCCATGCAGAAGATGCAGTCGAAGCGTCCGATGTAGCCGGGACGGGCCAGGTTCATGCAGTTGAAAGTGACGAGGCTGCGCAGGCGGGGCTTTACTAGAAGATGCGCGGCGTTGCCTGATGCATTCGGCGCCCCAGACGGAAATGCAATCTTGCTTTGGTTCTGGTCTTCACCTCGCGCGTCGTCTTGTAGGTTCGCCGCGACCGCAGGCGTGCCGATCTTCGAAAAATAATTGCGGATAGTGGCTGGGGGTAGGCCGTCCAAAGAAGATTGGGGATACACGCCACGGTCGGCGACTTCGACACTGCCGGGCAGCAAGTCGCTGCCGACTATGTGGATCGAACATCCTGCATTGAGATGGGGGTGCGCTGGAGTGACCTGCAAACTGTCGGCGATGCCTCCGTTGCGCGCAGCGGCTTTGCCGTTTCCGTTTGCGTTGCCCGAACCGTTACCGCCGATCGCGGCGCTTCCATTGGCAGGGGTTACGCCTTCGCAAACAGCCATGGCGATGGAGTAGGTTTCCTCACCGGTGCCGCAGCCCGCGCTCCAGATGCGGACCGGGCTGGGACCGTCGGCCGACTTGCGCGCGCAGAGTTGGGGCAGCACCTGCCGGGTGAGAGCATTGAGCGCTCCGGAATGGCGGAAGAAGCCGGTATTTGTGTTGATGAGGCCGTCGAGCAAGGACGGCAGGCTCGAAGGATCCTGCTCGCAGGAGCGAAGCCGTTCCAGCAGCGTGGCCGACGAACCTAAATCCTGCGCCTCAATCAACTCCGTGACATGTGCGGACAGAGCGCTGTTGGGACAATCGAGAACCAGTCCGGTTTGACGCTCGATGAGCAGGCGCAATTCCGAAAGCTCGTGCTCGAGGATGGTCTTGGTGGCGACTAACTTGTGCATAGGGCCTTTCCCCACAGCGCTGCGATAAAAGTTCTCAGTCTCAGTCAGTTGCCCGCAGCTGCGGCAGCGACGCGGCTTTTGCCCGAGTCCCGTTCCGCCTGTTGCGCGACCACGTACATTTCTTTTTCCAGCGACGAAAATCGCTGCATTACTTCATGAATTCTCAAAGTCATGTTGCGAATGGTTTCGATCTGCCCCCGGGCCTGAGCCGACAGGCTGCCAGGCTCAATCAGCAGCAGGTCGGAGTTACCCAGTAGCGAGGTCAACGCATTGTTCAGCCCATGACGCATCTCCAGCATGTAGCGGCCGAGCACGGCCTGGCATTCCAGTGTGGAGCAGTTTTGTTCAGCGGTGCGGGCGCGGGCTTCGGCAGAGGCACGACGCACAGCTTCGCTTGCGGCCAGGATCAAGGCATCCAGCCAATTCTCGTCACGGCGCAGCACCGAGGTGCGCGGCCAACGCTCACGCACAAGCTGCGCGGTGCGGGCGTCCGGGCAAACGCAGAACAAAGGTTGCAAGGTTGAATGCAGCGGTTCCAGCACCACTGATAAGAGTTCGCGGCGCAGCGGACCGACAATCGCCACCTCGAAGGCATCGACGCTACGCGGCCACAGGTCTCCGCTGAGCATCGTAAATATGGGGACGCTGCGCTCAGTTTGCCAGCGCGCGGTGATGCTCCGGGAAAATTCCACGTCGTCGGAGATAACGAGTACGGTCGGTTGTTCCACTTGCACGCTTCCTGAAGGTCTAGATTCCTTTTGCTTCGCTGGAGCTTTTCGCGCTCAGCTCTGGCTCTCAGCTTGGTTGTTTCGGCGTTGCTTCGCCGGCTTAGCCGGCTAAATTCCACAATCTATTTTTTCTTTCCCGGTTGCGGCGTTTCGTCCGGGTTCCACTCCGGGACTTCTGCTGAGATTTCAAATTCGGGAGCGGCCGCTTTCTTCGCAACAGACTCGGGTTCCAGCTGTCCGTATGCAGCGGGTGCGGGTTTTGGTGAGGTTGCGGGTTTCGCGCTGGCTGCAGCGGCAACGGCCTTCGGTGCGGAAGGCTTGGCGGGCGCGGGTTTTGCAGCTGCAGACGCTGCGGCTTTTGCAGCGGGAGCAGTAACGGCCTTCGCAGTAGGCGCCACGGCTTTCGCGGCGGCGGGTGCTGCGGCCTTTCCGCCATTCGCAGCAGCTGGACCACGGCCCAACGCAGAGTCGACGGAAGCCCGCAGATCCACCAGCATGCGCAGCGGCTGCCCGGAAGAATATTCTGCCTGGAACATAACTTTCCAAGACTGGCAGATCATGCGCAGACGCACGATCGGCTCCTGCGCGGAAAATTGCGCGCGCCGGCAGTCGATGGTTTCGATTCCTTTTTCATCGAGCTCAGTAAGCCCGTCGAGAATATTGTTGAGATCGGTGAGCATGAGGCGGAAGAAGGCGCGCCGCATGAGATATCCGAAGCGGGTAAAGGCTACCAACGCGATCGGCAGGTAGAACAGCTCGCCAGCTTGGGCTTTGGCTTTGCGTCCCTGTTCGAGCACTCCGCCGTGTAGTAACTCGTCGAGCGAGCGGCAGCGCCGCGCGGCATCGAGAACACGATCCAACGCGTTTAACCAGACTGGGGTCTTAATCTCTACAGGGCCGAGTACCGGTTCCAGGCTCTGCGCAACGTAAGCGATATCGGCGCCGTTGTCATCGAGTTCGCTGGGCGCGTTCTGGCTGAAATACTGCACCAGCAGGAAATCGATCTTGTCGCGGGAGGAGTCGGTGTGGCTCGTCTTCGCGAGAAAGTGCTGCATCAGGACAACCATGCTTTCGGAATCCACAATCGCACTGGTCTGCAGAAACTGACGCAATTGGTGGACCTGGATACGGCCATCCATATCGTTGAGCCACTGCTGGGCCTGCTCTACGGATTCACGGCCTGGTGTATCTGCCTGGGCCTCGAGATCCGTGCAGACCGGTACTTCGATCACGAACTCGCGAGCCAGTTCTACATAAATAGGATGAAGGCGGCGCGCTCTCGCCCATTGAGCCGCAAAATCAGGAGCGGCTGGCGAAGGCTGCGGTGAAGTCGTTTGCGATGGAGTCATGGTTTCACGATCCAGTTAGGAACTGAGTTGAGAAAGCGGGCTGCCACGATGGTCGCGCCCGGTTGGTACTGCACCGCGACCACAGATGCTTCTGTATCAAGTGAGCCGTCGGAGTTGCGCAGGCGTAAAACGTCGGCGAATTCCAGAGGTGTGGTGCATGAGAACAGCACTTCCCGGGATGTACCGAACTCAATGATCGTGCTCTCCGGAGCGCCCGGGATGCTGGCCGGCTCACTGCCAGCGCGGGTAAATTGCACGGGAATTCGCACCGGCGTGGCTTCGGGAAAAAAACGCGCCAATTCGGCGACCGTACTGGTTTGCGCCGCGCGCGCCTTCGCTGTGCCCATTTGCCCCAAAGCGATTACGACCCTTTCTTTCTGGTTCCAACCCTACTGTTCAACCCTGCTCGTTCGGCAATTCGTAAATGCGGTTGGGCTCCCCCTCTTCCCGGTTAGGAAGAGCGTTGGGGAGCCAGAACACGCGGTTATGGGGAAGAGAGAAGCACGACCGAGACCACAGTGCAGAACGGAAGGACTAGCACTCAGGCGCTATGGTTTTCAACAGGTTAAGTAGATTGCGCTGGGGCTCACGGAGACTGTGACGATTACGGCGTCTCAGCATGAGACAAGATTCTCATGCTGTCCCGCGGTTCCACACGTGATCGCAGACTTATTTCCTCGTCCCCTCCCTAGCTAGGGAAGAATTCTCAGGGAAGTACCCGCTCGACCCGATTCAGCGTGGCCGGATTCGGCTCGATTCTCGAATCCACGTGGACTCGCTTATTTGTCGCAATCTTGATTCTTGCCAGCCGGAAGATACGGTTGCGTTGCGAAGGGATAACGGACAACAAACCCAGGAGTTTAGATGAGTAAGAAAAGAAGGCCTTCGAGCGCGCTCGCTGATCCGTCCCGGCTTCCATCCATGGATCGGGACGATGACGCCATCGTTCAGGTTGTGATCGAAACGCCAAAAGGTAGCCGCAACAAGTATGCCTTTGATGCGGAGCAGAAGGTCTTCGAGTTGAAGAAGGTCCTGCCCGCAGGGATGGCGTTTCCATATGATTTTGGTTTTATTCCCCGGACAATTGCCGAGGATGGGGATCCAGTAGATGTACTCGTGCTCATGGACGAGCCGGCGTTCCCGGGCTGTGTTTTAAAGTGCCGGCTGATCGGAATCATCGAAGGAGAGCAGGGCGATAAGAAGCATAAAGAACGTAATGATCGAGTGGTGGCAGTGGAAAAAGAAAACCACAGCTTTGCCGACATTAAGAACATTTCTAACTTAGGCCGTACATTCCTGTGCGAGCTGGAGGATTTTTTTGTGAACTATCACGAACTGAGCGGCGAACAGTACCGCGTGATCGACGTGAGAGGGCCAAAGCAAGCCAGAAAACGAATTGAAGACGGAATTCGGGCCGCTCGTCGAGGTTGAGGTCATCCCCGCAGCAACTAATCTGTTATTCTTGGGTTCCAATAAACAATCCATGGAGCGTTCTGGCCGAGCGCATTCGCCTGTTCGTAGCGCTCATTCTTAGGTTGCTGTCGGGCACGCCCGTGGAGACCCTGTTCCTGGTGACCATCTTCGCCCTCAAAGGTTGACGGAAAATTCCGCGAGGCTCGGGCTTCGCGACGAAAGCTTGGGAGATATACCTTCTATGAAAACAAGTGTGCAGAAATTAGTCTGGTGGAGCAGTGTGCTCGGAATCGCACTCGCCACCATCGCTTTATCCGCAAGATCAGCCGCTCAGGATCAAGACGATCCGCCGGGCCGGGTCGCTCGCCTTGGTTACATGCAAGGCTCAGTTTCATTCGAACCTGCCGGCGAAACTGATTGGGTGGGAGCGGTTCCAAACCGTCCCATGACCACCGGCGATCAGCTCTGGACTGACGAAGCGTCGCGCGCCGAAGTTCAGTTGGGATCGGCCGTGATCCGCATGGCGCCCTTTACCGGCTTCTCTTTTCTGAACCTCGATGACAATATGGTTCAGATCCAGCTTACGTCTGGCGCGATCAGTGTTACCGTGCGCAGACTTGGCGAAGACGACGACTTTGAGATTGACACGCCGAACCAGGCGTTTACGGTCACGCAGCCCGGTCACTATCGCGTGGAAGTGGGCGCGGACGGGAATAGCACGATCATCAGCGTTCGCGAGGGCGACGGCGAGGCCGATGGCGGTGGCCAGAGCTATGAATTGCGCGGCGGACAAAGAGCCACTCTTAGCGGCACAGACTCGTTGTACGCAGATATCGAAGAGCTTTACGCGCCCGATGATTTCGATACCTGGTCCGAGGGCCGCGATCACCGCTACGATTTTTCGCGCTCGGCGCAATATTTGTCGCGCGATGTGGTCGGCTTTGACGATCTCGATGACTACGGCGATTGGCGCGACGATCCCAGTTACGGACACGTCTGGTTTCCCAACCGAGTGGAAGGCGGATGGGCGCCTTATCACACTGGCCACTGGGTTTGGATTTCTCCGTGGGGATGGTCTTGGGTGGATGATTCTCCGTGGGGCTATGCTCCATTCCACTACGGACGTTGGGTGAGTGTGGGCGGACGCTGGGGCTGGGTTGCCGGGCCGGTGGCAGTGCAGGCAGTGTACGCGCCCGCGCTGGTAGTCTTCATTGGCGGCGGGCCGGGCGGCTTCGGCGGCAATGTGGGATGGTTTCCGCTGGGTCCGCGGGAAGTTTATGTGCCCTCGTATCACGTGAGCGAAGCTTACGTGACGCGGGTCAACGTCAGCAGCACTACGGTGAACGTCACTCAGGTGACCAACGTTTACCGCACAACCATCATCAACAACACCACCACGAATATCACCAACATCACTTATGCCAACCGGACCGTTCAGGGGGCAGTGGTGGTGGTTCCGCAGCAGGCATTCGTGAGCGCGCAACCGGTGGCGAGAGCAGCCGTCACTGTGAGCGCGCAGCAGATTGCTTCAGCACCATTGAGCGGGCGTGTTGCCGTCGCTCCGACGCGCGAGAGCGTGATGGGAGCAAAGGCGGCTACAGCGGGCCACGTGGCCGCGCCTCCAGCAGCAGTGGCGAGCCGACAAGTTGTCGCCAAGAAAACGCCGCCTCCGCCGCCGGTGCCGTTTGCGAAACAGCAACAGGCTCTGGCTGCGCATCCCGGACAACCGTTAGCGAAGAGCGAAGTGCAGACGTTGCGTCCAGCGGTTGCGGCGCGGCCGGCAGCGAAGGTAGCACCGCCGGCGAAAAAGGCAACGCCGAATGTGGGACATCCAGCGCCAGCGAACGCTGCGCGGCCGGGTCAGCCTGCAGCGCCCGCGAATCAACCAGCGAATCGGCCGGGCAATCCTCCGGCAACGAATGAGCGGCCCGCTGCGCCTGCTCCGGCACAACCGAATCGCGCGCCTGCTCAGCCTGCTCCAGCACCGAATCATCCGGCGCCGGCACCAGCCAGCAGACCGGAGCCGAGCCAGCCGGCTCATCCTCCGGCGGCGCAGCCAAAGGCACAACCGGAACCCGCGCGGCCAGAAGCTGCACGGCCAGAAGCTAAGCCTCAACCAAAACCGAGCGAACCGGCTGCAAAGCCTGCTGTGCCGGCAGCAAAGCCTGCACCTCCGGCAGCTCAGCGTCCGGAGCAGCGCACGCCGCCACCGACGGCGAAGCCTGCACCGGCTCCGGCGAAACCGCAGGCCAAACCACAAACACCTGAGCAGAAGAAGCAGGAAGAGGAACAGAAGAAGAAGGAGCAAAAGCCTGAGTAAAGGCTGAGTTGCGATTGATGGAATAACTTTAAGTACCCTGAGTTTCTCAGGGTGCTTTTTTCGTTTATTGCAATGCGTGGCTGGAGGCAGCGGCGCCTGCCGCTCCGCTGATGTTGTAGCGTTTTAGTTTGCGGTAGAGAGTGGCGCGGCTGATGCCGAGCATGCGTCCGGCGAGGGCTTTGTCTCCTTTGACTTGCTCGAAGACGCGCTGGATAGTGGCGCGTTCGATGTCTTCCAAGTCGGTGGTGGAGAGCGGCATCACGGCCGATCCATCGACGGACCTCACGCCGGAATTCGATTCGGCAGAGGCGGCGAGATCGGAAACTAACTCGGGCGCCGATGGGAAAGAAGTCCGGGACGAAGATGAGTCCAATGCCGCGATCGAGGGCGGCAGATCGCCGAGGTCGATCAGGTTTCCGTTCCCGAGGGCAACGGCACGCTCGACGCAGTTTTCCAGCTCGCGCACGTTGCCGGGCCAGTCATAGTTCATGAGTGCTTTCATGGCGGCGCTGGAGACGTGGAGATCGGTACCGGGGGAGTAGCGTTCGCAAAACCAGTTCACCAGCATAGGAATATCGCTGCGGCGCTCGCGCAGAGCGGGGACGTGCACCGTAACGACGTTGAGGCGAAAGTAAAGATCTTTTCGGAAGGTTCCGTTTTTGTAGGCGGCTTCGAGATCGCGGTTGGTGGCAGCGATGACGCGCACGTCCACTTTCACGCGCTGGTTGCTGCCCACGGGACGCACTTCTTTTTCCTGCAGTACACGCAACAGCTTGGCTTGCAACTCCAGCGGCAGCTCGCCGATTTCGTCGAGAAAAACCGAGCCGGTATCGGCCGCCTGGAATAATCCTTCCTTGGACTTCAGCGCGCCGGTGAAGGCTCCTTTTTCGTAGCCGAAGAGTTCGCTTTCGATCAGCGTCGGGACGAGCGAACCGCAATCGACGGCGACGAAGGGACGGTTGGCGAAAGCGCCGCGGAAATGAATGGCGCGGGCGATCAATTCTTTGCCGGTGCCGCTTTCGCCGGAAATAAGAACGGAGGTGCGCGTGTCCTTAAGGCGCGAGGCCACGCGCAGCACTTCCTGAATCTTCGCGGAAGAACCGATGATGCCATGTACCGCGGTTTCGGAGTCGGTGCGCTGACGCAGGAATTCGTTTTCCTCAACTAAGCGAACTTTCTCGGCCATGCGGCGTAAGAACAGCCGGAGTTCTTCGAGTGGAGAAAACGGTTTGGTGATGTAGTCGTAGGCGCCGAGCTTCATGGACTGCACAGCGGTTTCAATGGATCCGTGTCCGGTCATGAGCGCGACTTCGGCGCGAGGGACGAGCTTCTTCACTTTCTCCAGGAATTCGAGGCCGGACATGCGCGGCATGACCATGTCGCTGAGGATCATGTGGACAGGCTGCTCTTCGAGAAGAGCCAGAGCAGACTCGCCACTCTCGGCTTCGAGGCAGATGAATCCTAAAGCTTCGCCTACCGTGACGCATAGCTTGCGAATGCTTTGATCGTCGTCGACGACCAGCAGACGAATCCGCAGGTCTTCTCGATTTAGATCTCGGTTCAGATCTCGGTTGAGATCTCGGTTGAGATCTCGGCTCAGAGTTGTCTTGCTGAGAGGCGGCTTAGTGGAAGTTGGGATCACCGGGCTTTCCCCATGGTTTTTTCGACGGCTGAAATAAGGTCCTGCACGCGGAACGGCTTCTCCAGATAGAGTGCGCCGATCTTGCGCAAGGTGGTAACGGTTTCTTCGTTGGCGTAATCGCCGGTAATGATTACTACTTTGTCAATAAGATCGGGGCGATTGGCGGAAATCCAGGAGTGGACTTGGGCGCCGTCGACGCCACCGGGCGTACGCATGTCGGAAACCACGCCCAGGTACTGGCCTTTTTCGAGCAGGCGCAGGGCGTCGGCGCCGGACTCGATGCACACCACTTCATAGCCGTTGCGCTCGAGTGTGGCGCTCACCAGGGCCATGATGGAAGGCTCGTCTTCGATCAGCAGAACTGGCAAAAGGGCTGGTTGAATGGCGGGGGTTGTCATTTCTGTATCACTCCTGCGGCCACACTGAGAGAGGCGGTGTGGGACGCTTGCGGAAAGCGGACAATGAAGGTGGCTCCCTGCCCATCGGTGTTGTTGTGGCAGAGAATCTCGCCTCCGTGCTCCTTCACGATGCCGTAGCAGATACTGAGGCCGAGGCCGGTTCCCTTGCCGACCTCCTTGGTGGTGAAGAAGGGATCGAAAATGCGATCGGGATGAGAGATGCCGTAGCCGTTGTCACGGAAGGAAACCTCCACGGCTTCGCCGGCTTTGGTGGTCATGATCTCGATGCGGGCGGAGCGCCCGACGTCGTGCACCGCATCGTAGGCGTTGTTCAGGATGTTGAGGAAAACCTGCTGCAGTTGATGGGCGTCTCCGATCACTTCGGGGAGGTCCTCATCGAGATGTTCGACGATATCAACGCCGTGACTGTTGAAGTCGTAAGAGCGCAGCTGGATGGTGCGGCGCAGGATGATATTGAGCTGGACGGCATTGCGCTGCGGCGGCATCTGGCGCGCGAAGCTGAGCAGGTTCTGCACGATCTGCTTGGTGCGCTGCGCTTCCTGCAGAATCACTCGCAGATCTTTCCGCGCACTCTCCGGAATTTCGGGATTCTCCATCAGCAGATCGGCGAAGCCGAGAATCGCGGTCAACGGATTATTTACTTCGTGGGCAACGCCGGAGACGAGTTGTCCCACGGCCGCCATCTTTTCGGCGTGAACCAGTTTGCCCCGCAGCTCGGCGGAGTCGGTGATGTCGGTCATTACTACGACGATGCTGTTGATGTTGTCCTGCTCATCCCGCATTGGACTGAGGTTGACGGAGAACTGGCCGGCGTGACCATTGCCGCGCATGATCTGCAGTTCCAGGTTATCGACCTGGGCGCCGCGCAGTGTTGCCTGCAGCGCATCCGACAAAGGACGAACATAGCCGGGAGCGGCCAACTCCAGCAGGGGTCGCCCCAGAAGTTCGCGCTGCTCGAATCCAGCCTCATACCAGCGGCGATTGGCGTAGCTGACGAGCCCGGCGGTGTCGGAGACGAGTATGAGGCTCTGCGTGTTGCTGAGAATTTTCCCGGAGAAATCGCGCTCACGCTGCAGTTCCGATTGAAAGGTGTGGAGGCCGGTGACATCGAGCATCAAGCCGCGAATCTGCAGCAGGCGTCCCACGTGGTCATACATGCCAAAGGCGTTGATGAGGACGTAGATCGGGGAGCCGTTCTTGCGGCGAAGCGTGGCTTCAAAGTTACGCATGTGGCCATCCTTTTCCATGGCCTCGGTATGGCTCGCGCGCTGTTCGGGAGAAAAATAGATTTGTGTGGTGATATCCACTTGCAGGAGTTCCTCCCGGCTGGAGTAGCCAAGCATCGTCACAAGAGCGTCGTTCACTTCAATGAAGCGGCCCTCGGGCGTGCTGAAGAATAGTCCTTCCTGAATGTTGTCGAAGAGTTCGCGGTAGCGGCGCTCGGCCTCGCGCCGGTCGGTAATGTCTTTGAGCACGTGAATGGTTTGCAAGCCCTCGCCGGAAACTCCGGGCACGCGAGAGGTGGAAACCAGAAAGGTGCGATCTAAGGCGGGATGAACGAACTCGTCGTTGCCTTCGCCCATGGAGCGGCAGAAAGGGCAGGAATAGAGCGTGGATTCGCTGGTGAGTGCCAGGAGAGCGCGCATGTTTACGCCGATCAGTTCGCTGGGGGCGACGCCGATCATGGCGGCTAGAGAACGGTTGACGCGCAGAACTTTATCGGTTTCATCGTGCACGACGATGAGATCGGTAATGGCATCGAAAATTTCCAGCCAGTGCCGATTGGCCAGTTCGATGCGGGTGAACAGGCGGGCATTTTCGAGGGCCATCGCTGCGTGAACGGCAATCGCCTCGAGCAGGTCGCGGTCCTCTGCAGCAAAAGGACGCGAACGGCCGGAAATGCAGAGCAAACCGGCGAGATCTCCATTGGAACCGGGCAGGCGCGCCACCACGCAATCGCTCCAACCCAGACTTGAGGCCAATTCCGATCCCAGCAGATCAGTGGCGGAGCCGGAAACGATCGCATCCGCGCGATGTGCCGCCAGGTCAGAAAGTGCATTTGCGAACTTCTGCTGCAAAGCGTGATCTTCACTATTACTATTGATGCGGACAGAGGCTTCGCCCTCGGAGTAAACCTCCAGTTGGCGATCGTCCACTTTGCGATCATCGCTTGATCCAGACCGAACTCCGGCCTGCGCGGGTCGAGGATGCAGTGCAACCGTCTGGAATCGTCCATCCTGGAAAATAGCGAACGCACCGGCGTGGGCTCCGCACAATTCGACGGCGCGCTCCACAAATTTTCGCGCGAAGTCCGGAACTCGCAGCAGGCCATCAATCTCGCGCGCCAGTTGAATCAGCACATCGGAGCGATGGCGGTTCAGTTCGGACTGGTGCAGATTGTGCGCGACTTCGAGCACCACCGAAACCTGCGCAGCCAGGGCGCGGGCACGGCGAATATCTTCCCTGGAGATGCCCGCATCGTTGAGCCGGTCGAGCACACCAAACATGCCGAGCACCCGGCCATCGGCTCCTAACAATGGCACAGTGAGTAACTGTTTTGCCTTGTATTGTGCAAGAAGCTCATGATCGACGTCGGGAACCTGTTTCAGATTGTCGGACCAGAAAACTTCTTTGGCGCGCAGGGCGCGCGTTGCCACACCCTCGGGGAAAATAGTATCGACGCGCCGCCGTTCACCATGTTTCACGCTATAGCGCACGTGGAACTGCCCGTCTTCGAGAAGCGCGATGAAGCAGCGTCCAAAGCCGAGAAAATCAGCAGCGCGGACGACGAAGGCCTGCAAGGAATGCTCGAGATCTCCGCTCGAGCTGAGCTCGGAAGAAATCTCAAGCAGCTGATGCAGCTCCTGTGCCTGACCCTGCGCGGTGGCCGAAAGTTCGGCGTGCGCCACGGCGACCGCGCCAAAGCCAGCAATCGCCGACAGCAGAGATTTCTCCTCCGCCGTGAAGGCCCCTTCTTCACGCGGATAAACCAGAATCGCCCCCTGCGTGCGCGCGGTGCGAAAGGGAGCGGCAATCACGGTTCCGGCAGGCACCAGGCTGCCGAGAGAGTGCTGGTCGTTACCCATCGAGACCGTGATGACTTCTCCGGCGGCAACCGCCCGTTGCGCGAGATCGGCGGCGAAGCGAATGGTCTGGCGGTCATGCGCAGCCCGGAATGAATTTGCGAGCAGTGGAGTTTCGGCTGAGACGGCCCGCAATTCGAAGGGACCATCGCGGCGCAGCAGCACGGAAACGAGGCGCGTGCGCAACAGCAGGCGCAGCCGGTCGGCGAGGGCCTCAATCACCGCGTCCACATCGGGCGTCCCGTGCAGTGTGGTGGCAACTTCGGCCAGGATTTCCGCCCGGCGATGCTCCTCCCGCGATACTTCGCCCAGCCGGGTCGCTTCCAGCAGGCTGCCCAGTTGCCCGGCCAGAATGGTGGCCTTGGCGACCAGGTCCTCGTTAAAAAATACTTCGTCGGAATCATGCAAAAACGTAACTGCGCCGATTACTTCATCAAAGACCACCAGCGGGGCGGCCATTAGAGAGCGAGCGTTAAATTGCCGCGCTAAAGGGAAGATCGCGGACTGCACCCGATTGACGAAGATGGTCCGGCGGGAGCGCACGGCGTTGGCCGTAACTGCGCTGTGTTGAGGAAGCAGGCGCAGGCCGATGAAACCTTCGACCAGCTTGCCGTCCGCCTGTTCTCCGACAAGTTCGTCGCCAGATTGGCGCCGCCAGAAATAAACGCCGGTGACCTGAAAAAATTCGCGGCAGGCGTGGCAAAAGAGTTGGATCAGCGCGGGGGAATCGGAACGTTCCGCAGCCTTGGCAGCGAACTGGAGGAGGAGCTTTTGAAAAGCATCGTCAGAACCGGCGGGGGAATTGGGCGCAGGGTGGCCGTCCAACGAGGGCGTCGAATTGCCTCCGGCTACGTTCAGAATTTCTCCCGCCGACACAGGATTTTCGCAGTTCTCACAAGTGATTGAATCCAATGGAAAAGTATCTTGTCATCTCATTTTGAGTCAAGGGAAATGGGTGAGCGGGGTGCCTAGGTGTGAAATCCCGAGAATTATGAGGTTTTGGCCTCTCACTTTGAGAATAGCCGGTACGGGACGGCGAAGATGAGACGGCACTAATGCAGGCGAGAAACCGGGAAAATGACTCGGGCTTCAAGTTAAGTCTTTGTTTTGCAGAGACATTTGGAAAGTGACTTTGGTTTTTGCGAAAGGTCGCGCATGGCCCCGGCGTTGCTCCAATGGCAGCGCTAGCATTATTGCCAAGGAGGAACTGTGTCTTTGCGACGGATGGGAGCGTTGTTGGCAGTGACAGCGATAGTGGCGGGAGCGGGAGTTGAAAGACTGCCAGCACAGGCGCCGCAGCAGAGCGAAATTGTACGGCGGGCCAAAAGCAAGGTGCAGCCGGATTATCCGGATCTAGCCCGGAAGATGAATATTACGGGCTCGGTAAAGATTGAAGTTGTGGTGTCCCCAAACGGAACGGTGAAGGACGCGAAGATCGTGGGCGGGCACCCGGTGCTGGCCACAGCAGCCCTGGAAGCAGCCAAGAAGTGGCGCTTTGAGCCGGCAACGGCGGAGAGCACAGGCATCCTGGATTTCAAATTTGAACCTCATCAGTAGAGCGGGATCAGGCAGGAAGCGGACGGGGCGGCGGGAGGAAATGGCATGACGATCGGCAAGAAGCTTTATCTGAATTTCGGAATCATCCTCAGCATGGTGGTGGTGCTGTTTCTGGTGAACCTGCTGGCGGTACAGCGGGAGCACGCCGCCAAGGCCGCGGCCACGGCTTCGATCGAACTGACGGATGCCACGAACGAGCTGCGTTTCCAGATGATGCAGAACCGGCTCTACCTCAGCAACTACCTGCTTAGCGGCGATACCCGAGAAGTGGACCGGATGAATGACGGACTGCGCACTCTGGCTGAAAAATTACAACAGGGTGCGTCTTTGGCCAATTCCGAGCAGGAGCGAACCGCTCTGAGCAAGGTAGACCAACTGGAACAGGCGTGGGGCAAGGAGTTTGCCCAGCCGTTGATCGAGAAGCGCAAGGATGTGGACTCGGGCAACGCGACCGTCGCGGAATTGCAAATCTACTACTTACAGAAGGATGCTTCTTCGTGGGTGAAAAATTCAACCGACGCGCTTGATCTGGCCGATGGGGAAAACCGCAAGCTGGTGGAGGCACGGCGCAAGTCCGATGAGACAGCCAGCACGTGGACGATTCTGGCCTCTCTGGTAAGCACATTGTTTGCTTTGGGCTTGGGCGTGGTGGTTGCTTTCACCACAGCCAAGTCGATCACCGAACCGCTGACCAACCTGATGATTGTCTCCCGGCAGATCGGCGACACCGGCGATCTGGAACACAACATCGATGTGAAGCGCGATGACGAGATTGGAGAACTGGCGCGGGGCTTCGCCAAGATGGTCATCTATCTGAAAGAGATGGCGGGAGTTTCCGAGGCGATTGCTGGAGGAGATCTCACGGTCGAAGTCAAACCGCGCTCACCGCATGACACGCTGGGCAATGCCTTCGCGCGCATGGTGGAGGGTTTGGCCCGGCTGGTGCGCAGCGTTCGCGATGCTTCGTCGCAGGTGGCCAGCGCCAGCGGACAGGTGGCGAACGCCTCTGATGATTCCGCCAAGGTCGGCTTGCAGGCTTCCTCGGCGATCGATGAAGTCACCAGCACCATGCACGAGATGAGCGTGAACGTGCAGAACATGGTGAAGAGCACGCAGGTGCAAGCTTCCAGCGTGAGCGAAACTTCGGCATCGATTGATCAGATGGTGGCTTCGATTCAGCGCGTGGCCGATACCGCTAAGGTATTGCTCGACATTTCCAACCGGTCACGCGAAGAAGTGCACAGCGGTATCTCCACCATGGAGAAGGCTACTGACGGCCTGAACCGCATCAACGCAACCATTAACAGCTCGGGAGAAATCATTGGAGCGCTAGGCCAGCGCGCTGATGACATTGGAAAGATTATCGAGGTTATCGACGATCTGGCCGAACAAACCAACCTTCTCGCGCTGAATGCGGCCATCGAAGCGGCGCGTGCCGGTGAACACGGATTGGGTTTCGCAGTAGTCGCAGATGAAGTCCGCAAGCTGGCGGAAAAGTCGGCGCAATCCACGAAAGAAATTTCCGAGCTGATCCAGAGCATTCAGAAGGAAGCACGCAAAGCCGTCGAGAATATGGATCGCTCGACCGGCATCGTAAACGAGGGTCTGGACCTGGGCGGCGAGTTGAACGCGGCGCTGCGCAAGATCTCGAATGTGGTCACCGAGGTTTATAAGTTCGCACAAGAGATTGGCGCGGCTACCAACGAACAATCGCATGGCTCGTCACAGATTGCCCGGGCTACCACCCGGCTGAACGAAATCACCCACGAAATCAATTCGGCGGTGGAAGAACAGGCCTCGGGGGCGCAAGCAGTAGTGAAAGCCATGGAGCGGATGCGCGAACTGGTGCAGCAATCGACTTCGGGATCGACCGAACTGGCGGCTTCGGCCGAGCAGATGTCGAAGATGTCGCGCGGCCTGCTGGAATTCATGGACCGCTTCACTTTGGGTGAGTCGTCCTCGTCGTCCTCGCGGTTCGCCGATCTCGATGAAAGGCCGCAACATGCGCGGCGCGCCAGCGCGGGATCCCGCAATTAGCGGGAGTGATCAAAGGACCAGCGATGAATGACGAATTCCATATCGTGGGCTTCCAGATCGGGCGCGAGACCTATGGCGTGCCCATCACCTCGCTGCACGAAATCGTGCGCGTGCCGGAGATCACGGCTGTGCCCGACGCACCGGACTATCTGGAGGGCGTGATCAACCTGCGCGGCAAGATCGTCTCAGTCATGGATTTGCGCAAGCGCTTCGGCGAAAAGCAGGCCACGCTCAAGAAACGGAACCGGATTCTGGTGGTGGAGCACTCCGGCAGACTGGCCGGACTGATCGTAGACTCCGCTACCGAAGTATTAAAGATTCCCAGCAAAGACGTGGAACCCTCGCCTGCCGCCTTTCAGGAAGGCGGGCTGAACTGCGTAACAGGACTGGGCAAGGTGCAAGGTCGCCTGATCGTATTGCTGGACATGACCAAGTTGTTGGCCCCAGCAAGCCTGCTGCAGGAAAGTGCGAAGGCGGGAAACAAAGCTACAAAAGCGGATGCGCGGGGAGCCGCGGCCGCCAAGTAATCCGAATCGTCTGATATGAGCAACGCACGCGAGGAACGAGAGAACGCATGAGTACATCCGGAGCGGCACCGGCTCCTATCCTGACAGAAGCGGAACTTAAACTTCTGCAGGCGCTGGTGTATCAGGAGTGCGGCATGCACTTCGACGAGCGCCGCACACATTTCCTGCAGGACCGCCTGCTGCGGCGGCTGCGGGAATGCCACGCTGATTCCTTTTACTCCTACTACCGGCTACTGATCAGCCAGGAAGGCAAGGGAGAGCTGGCCAGGCTGGTGGAAAACCTGACCGTCAACGAAACCAGCTTTTTCCGGCACAAGGCGCAGCTCGATCTGTTCCAGAAATACGTGCTGGAGAACATGCTGAAGCAAAAGCAAGCACATCGCGAATATTCGCTGCGCGTATGGAGTGCCGGCTGCTCCACCGGGCAGGAAGCCTACACGCTGGGCATGATGGCCGCCGATACGCTGGCCTACTACTACCTGCGCAATCCGCTGCCGGTGGAGATATCTTTGCCGAAGCCGCTGATTCCTCCGCCGTGGCGGGTGGAAATTCTGGCCAGCGACATTAGCTACTCGGTGCTCCGCACCGGACAGGAAGGCGCCTACAGCGAGCACCAGATGGCGGCCGTGGATTATACCTTCCGCTTGCGTTACTTCGATAAAATCGGCGACCGCTATGCGGTCAAAAAATCGCTGAAAGAAATGGTCCACTTCGACTTTCACAATCTGAAAACCGAGTACCTGCCGCAGCGCAATGACGTAATTTTCTGCCGCAACGTGATGATGTACTTCGATGAGGCGGAACAGAAGCGGCTGATCGAAAAGTTTTACCGCTGCCTGAACCCCGGCGGCTATTTGTTTGTAGGCCACGCGGAGAGCCTGCTGGGCCTAACCGAGAAATTTCACATGGTGCACCGCGACAGCGGTACCGCTTATCAACGGATTGAGGTGCGAGAGTGACCAATCCTCCCGATGAGCGGGGAGCAGAACTGCGGGAGTTGTTCTTTGAAACTTCGCAGGAACTGCTGCAGGCGTTGAACGAAGAATCTCTCAAGCTGGAGAAACATCCCGGCGACGAGGAGATTGTGCGTTCGATCCGGCGCACCGTGCACACGTTGAAGGGCGACTCGGCGGCCTGCGGGCTGCGCGAGCTGAGCGAGCTGGCACATCAGTTCGAGGATGCGCTTTCGCTCGATACCGCGGCCAGCCACGCGGCACTCGCGGAGATTGCCTTTGCGGCCGCGGACGTATTCGGAGGAATGATCGCCGCCTACCACGCCGGACGCAAAATGCCCGCAACCGAATCTCTGCGGCAAAGAATCAACGAACTGACCTCGACGCCCGCAGCCAAGAAATCCCGCCGCAAGAAAAAGTCTGCTGAGGCCGCGCCGCAATCGGGCAAAGACTGGACGGAAACCGAGAAGCGCGCGCTGGCCCAGGCGCAAGCTGCCGGCCTGGCTATCTATGACATCGCGGTGAAGATCGATCCCCACTGCACCATGCCAATCGCCGCGCGGCAACTGATTCAAAATGCGATCAGCCGTATCGGCCGGGTCCTGGTGATGCGGCCGGACGCAAAATCGCCAGCCGCAACGAAGCAGGTCGAGTTCGTGATCGCCAGTTCGCAGGCGGAAGAGCAGATCGCCGCCAAGAGCCACATCCCCACGATAACGGGCGAAGTCATCATTACTCTGATCACTGCCGCAGCACCATCGAAAAGCTCCGCCACATCAGTTGCCCCGGTGGATTCCGAATCTCCCTCCGCCGCAGTCGAAGTTTCTTCCGCCTCAGCATCCGCAGAGCCAGTTTTGGTCGAACCGGCTCCAGTCGAGACGCAAACCTCAGCTCCAGAATCCGCTCCGCAGGCAATGGCGGAAAACATACTGCGCGTGGAAGCCGGCCGCATCGATAACGTTTTGAACCTGGTGGGAGAGCTCATCATCGGCAAATCGATGTTGCAGCAGGCGCTCAATGAATTCGGCAAGCGCTATCCCAAGGATCTGTTGCGCGGCAAATTTGCCGACGTCATGGCTTTCCAGGCGCGGGTGCTCAACGACCTGCAGCGCTCGGTCATGAAAATCCGCATGGTTCCCGTGGACCAGCTATTGCGCCGCTTTCCGCGCATCGTGCGCGATGTGGCGCGACAGTGCGGCCGCGAAGTGGATTTGGAACTTAGTGGACAGGAGACTGACCTGGATAAAGGCATTCTCGACGCCATTGCCGAGCCGCTTACGCACTTGGTGCGAAACGCCGTCAGCCATGGCATTGAACCACCCGATGAGCGTGTGCGTCTGGGTAAGCCGGCGCGGGGACATATCCGTCTACATGCGCTTCATCAGGGCAATCAGGTCGTAGTCGAGATTAGCGATGATGGACGCGGCATCGATGCGCAGAAAATTCGCGCCAAGGCTTTGGATTTGAAAATGATATCGGGGGAAGAAGCAGCGCGCTTAACCGAGGCCGAGACGCTGGAGCTCATCTTCCGGCCGGGATTCAGCACAGCCGAAGAGGTCACGGAGGTTTCCGGGCGTGGTGTCGGCATGGACGTGGTGCAGAGCGTGCTTCACAGACTGAAAGCCACCATTCACATTGAGACTCGACCCGGTCAGGGCACCATATTCCGGATGAAGCTGCCGCTCACACTGGCCATCATTAAGGCGCTGATGTTCTGGGTGGAGCGGCGACTCTATGCCATCCCATTGAACGCGGTGAACCAGATTGCGCGTACTACCGAATCCGAAGTTCACCAGGTCGACAACTACGAAGTTTTGCAATTGCGCAATCAGGTGCTACCTCTGCTACGGTTGGGCCAGCGGCGCGCGGTGGAAGGAGACGGGAAATTGGCCAAGCTGTTTGTTCTGGTCATCACCGTCGGCGAAAGAAAATATGGACTGATCGTCGACGCGCTGGAAGGCGAAGAAGAACTCGTGATCAAAGCGTTGGATGATCACACTTTCTCCACCGACCTGGTAAACGGGGCTTCGATCCTGGGCGATGGCAAGGTTGTGCTGATTCTGAATCTGCCCGCAGTCGTGGAGCACGTCTCGCGATCGCGTCCTGAAGAAGCAGGCTTGGCGAACTGTGGCATATTGCTGAACCATGCCGACCGCGCGCGGCTCGCTCTCGGCACAGCGGGAGGTACGGCGTGAGCAAGAAGGTTCGAGTTCTAGTGGTAGACGATTCTGCCTTGATGCGGAAGATGATCCCGCAAATGCTTGAAGCCGATCCGTCGATCGAAGTGGTGGGCACAGCGATGGACGGAAACTTCTGTCTTAAGAAGATCGAGGAGTTGCACCCCAATGTAGTCACGCTCGATCTGCAAATGCCGGGGATGAACGGTATCGATACTTTGAAAGAGATTATGCGTCACCATCCGCTGCCGGTCATTGTGGTCAGCTCTCACAGTACCGAAGGCGCTTCGGTCACATTGAAGGCGTTAGGTCTCGGCGCCTTCGACTTTGTCACCAAGCCGCAGGACGCTTCTGGGCACATGGCCGACACCACACGGGAGCTGATCGCAAAGATTAAGGCGGCCGCGGTTTGCAAAATGGTGCGGCCGGGAATTTTACATGCGACACCAGAACCTGTGGCGAAGATTTCAGCCGCAAAATCCGCATCCGCACCGACGAAGACGGTGGCTATCGGAATCTCCACCGGAGGTCCACAAGCGCTCGAATTCCTGTTGGCGCAACTACCTCCGGACTTTGGCGGAGCGATCCTGATCGTGCAACACATGCCGGAGGGCTTCACGGATATGTTTGCCCGTCGCCTGAATGAATTGAGCGGCCTGCGGGTGAAGGAAGCCCAGTCCGGCGATATTTTGCAGGCTGGGCGCGTGCTGGTTTCACCGGGAAGCAGGCACATGCGAGTGAAGCGTCTTCCCATGGGCGATGTGGTGGTGCTTGGTGACGACGCCCCCATCAATGGGCACCGGCCCAGCGTGGATGTTCTATTCAACAGTGTGGCTGAAGAATATGGTCCGCTCGGCGTTGGCGTGCTGATGACCGGGATGGGCGAGGATGGTGCCTTGGGTTTGGGCGCAATGAAAAAGGCCGGGGGCATGACCATCGCGCAGAACGAAGAGTCTTGTGTGGTTTTCGGCATGCCCAAAGCTGCCATCGAGCGTGGCTATGCCACGCGGGTGGTGGGGCTGGATGTGCTCTCAGCCACTTTGCAGGCGTTGTGTGGCCGCAACAATGGCCAAGGGGCGGAGAAAGCAGTCCGCGCTGGACGCTAAGACGAATTTTACTGACGCAGGGTCTGTGACCTGCGTCATCTGGCAGGCGGGCGACCGCCGTGGTGGAATCTAGAAGGGGAGGTATGTTATGGAGCAGTTTGCACCAGTAAAACGCAGCAAGGACGGCCAGCCGATCCGCTACTTGATCGTGGACGACTCCGTGTTCGCGCGCAAAAATCTGGCCCGCATGATCGAAAGCTTTGGCGGGCAGGTGGCGGCCGAGGCCGGCGACGGGTTGACCGCGATCAGCGAATTTGATCGCACTCATCCCGACATCGTGCTGATGGACATCACCATGCCACAGATGGAGGGCATCGAGGCTGCCGAAAAAATCGTGCAGGCTCACCCCGAAGCGCGCGTGGTCATGGTTTCCTCCGTTGGCTATCAGGAAAATATCGTGGCCGCATTGCAGCGCGGCGCACGCCATTTCGTGCAGAAGCCGGTAAAGCCGGAAGTGCTGTACGAGGTCATCAAATACGTGCTGGGAGAAGACGGAGCAGTGGCGACTGCGGCCGGCGCGGGGGTCTAATCTCATGAAGATGGATCTGATTCAGCCTTTCATCAACTCGGCCGACGCCGTGTTGTCACAAGGTCTGTCGAGTACCACGAAGGTGGGTAATCTCTCGATGGAAGAGGAAGGCTACCGTCGCAAAGGGGTAGCCGGCATGGTGGCGCTGAGCGGCGACATCGAGGGCCGCATCATTCTGGACCTCGAGCCGCAAACCGCCCTGCGCGTGGCCAGCCACTACGCGGGCACGGCTTTGCCAGAATCCGATGAGCTGATCAAAGAAACCATCTTCGAACTGGCCAACCAGGTCGTTGGCAACGCGGTGTGCGCGCTGAACGATCAGGGTTTCCACTTCCGCGTGCATCCTCCACTGCTGGTCACTACCGAAGAAGTCGACAAGACGAGCGAAGACGTGGAAGCGCTTGTCATCTGCTTTGAAACCTCCCTGGGCAATGTGTTCATGAATGTTGCCCTGCACCACAACAAGCGCCGCATGTCCGACCATGCGAAGGTGGGAGCGTAACCAGCCAGCAGTTCAGCGCGCACTCTCTACGCTCATCCTGAGTTTGCGTATCCCATCGTGAATTTGGTGGGCGTTGGCGCCTCCGTAGCCAAGAATCAGGCCCCCTCTCTCTGGTGATTTTGAGTAGCAACTGGACAACGGCATGGCACAAATGCCCCTCTTCGCCGCCTCCCGCGAAACTGCTACGTCATTGACGCCACGCGGCAGCAGTGCCAACAGATGCATCCCCGCTTCGGCGCCCACGACCTCCAGCATGTCTCCCATCTGTGTCTGAATCGCATCCACAAGCGCTCTTCGCCTTTTCGAATAGAGCATCCGCATCCGGCGTATATGGCGGGCAAAGTCCCCCGTGCGGATAAATTCGTTCATGACCGCCTGATACAGAGTCGAAGAAAAGACGTCGGCGGCATCGCGAGCAACAGCAAAGGCGGATACCAAATCTCGAGGAATGACCATGTAACCCAGGCGCAAGGCGGGAAACATGACTTTGCTGAACGTACCGATATAAATCACTCTCCCGTCCGTGTCCAGGCCTTGCAGCGATGCGACCGGGCGGCTTCCAAACCTGTACTCGCTGTCGTAATCGTCTTCAATAATCCAGCCACCGCAGCGCGCGGCCCAGCTTAAGAGAAGCATGCGGCGCGAAGCACTCATTGTTGTGCCCATGGGATATTGATGTGAGGGGGTGACATACACGGCGCGCGCGTCGCGACCTCGACGGCGACCGTGAGAGATGACCTCGGCAAAGTTCGTCCCGTCGTCATCCACCGGAACCGGAATCAACTCAGCCCCAGCCATCAAGAAAACCTGGCGTGCGCTGGGATAGCCTGGTTCTTCCATCCACACCCGGTCCTTAGGATCCAACAAAACCTGGGCGGAAAGTTGCAGTGCTTGCTGCGACCCGGTAGTCACCAAAATTTGCGACGAGTCGCAGCGTACGCCCCGAACTGTGCCCAGATACTCCGCAATGGTTTCGCGGAAGGGCAAATATCCCAAGGGACCGCTATAGGCCATGATGCCCTTTGGCGGCTTTCGAGCATGCCGAGCCACCAGCTTTGACCAGACGCCGATTGGAAAGTGATCGAGAGCAGGCAGGCTCACTCGAAACGCGCCTAAGTTGTCCAGCCAGGACTGCGGCGGCACTTGCGCTAATGCAAGCCCACGACGTGACATGGGGCGCGGACCCGGTTTCCCTTCTGGTTGCTGAGCACCCCTTCGCGCTTTCTCGGCCGGTGGCCGCTGCGCATCGTCCGGGATGGAACGAGCCACGCACGTACCGGCACCAACGAAAGTTTCGAAGTAACCTTCGGCAAGCAATTGCTCGTAGGCATTCAGGACCGGGATGCGGGAAATCTTCAGCTCAGCGGCCAAGGCTCTGGTAGATGGCACTCGCTGCCCGGGCCGCATTTGACCGTCAATAATCGCCTTCCGAAACCAGGTGTACAACTGGCGATACATTGGAGCCTTGCCGCGAGGGTCGAGCGAGATCGGCGGTAGGAAACTGGCGGGAAGGCGTTTCATCTTCATTTTAGGCGTTCAAGTGGCTATATCGTAATACATCAGAGTGGCTATTGTTATAGACCACTATACAAACTAATTTTTATGGCATGAACACACTCAAACATGTTCGGACCTATCTTATGGTGTGCAGCCTGGTTGTCATCTTGCAGCCGGTTCTGGCACTCGCACAGCAAAATTCAGACCCATCGAAAGCTGCCGTTCAACAGAACGCAGAACGAGATGGGCAACACGATTTCGATTTCGAGATCGGGAGCTGGAAGATTCATCTCAAGAAGCTCCTGCATCCCCTAACTGGCTCTACGACCTGGGTGGAATTTGACGGCACCTCCTTTACCAAAAAAGTTTGGGAGGGCCACGCTCAGATAGAGCAGTTCGAAACTGATAGTTCCGTTGCCGGACACATCGAAGGTCTTACTCTGCGCTTATACAATCCGCAATCTCACGAGTGGCGTCTCTATTGGGCCAACAGCAAGACCGGCATCCTCGATCCGCCCCAGATCGGCGAGTTCAAAAATGGACAAGGTGAGTTTTACGCCCAGGACATGTTCAACGGGAAAAGCATCATGATTCGATTTCTCTGGACGAACACCACCACGAATACTCCGCACTTTGAGCAGTCTTTCTCTGAGGACGGAGGTAAGACCTGGGAAGTGAATTGGATCACAGATCAGACACGGGTCGGCGATGAATCTGGTGAAGCACACTGAACTGCCGTATGCGAATGCCGGAGGCTTCGATGATCATTGAAATGCGCACCTACAAAACCAAGCCGGGCAAGCGAGCGCGATTCCTTGAGATATTTCGATCGAAGTCGATTCCGGCGCACATCGAAATTGGAATGAAAATTCTGGGCCCATTTCTTTCTGTCGAAGACTCTGACATCTTCTTTTGGATGCGCGGCTTTCCTGACTTGGCATCGCGCGAGCCGATGAAAGCAAAGTTTTACGAAGGCGAGCTTTGGGAAAGTGAACTGGAAAACACTCTGCTGCCTATGCTCGGAAAGTATGAAGTGGTTCTGGTTGAAGACACCGAAGGACTGATGCAACGTTAAGGATGTCTGATCACGTGAAAGGGACAATCCATGCTTCTCATCGCGAAGTTGGCAGAGAATTGGGTGCTGGGGTGTGCTGACACGGGAGCAAAACCCATCCAAACGTCGCAAACCAAGAGTGAAGTTGGGATCGGACTATTTCCGCGACGTTAGGATGGGGCTCCCGCGCCGTTGCCGGGCCTTACGGGGTCCGCACGAAACCGTGAAGTACGTTGCTGGCGTCGACATAGCTTCCCGCAACGTCTCCCGCCGCGTTAATGCTGAGGCCAACAGTTCCCTGAAGCGCGCCTGTGCCTGAGTCCGGATCGGTGAAGGAACTTATCGTACCGCCGGCGACCCTCTTGAAGCCCTCCAGCGTTCCGGCGGCGTCCACGAAGGTTCCTGTGATCGTTCCCGACGTACTGATGCTGAACGGAATGGTTCCCTGATCCGGAATACCGTGCGACGGTAACAGCGTGGCCAACCAGGCGTCTTTGCTTGCGCCCGGAGCGTCGAAGGTGGTTATCGTGCCATCAGCAGCCCGCACAAAACCGTGAGCCACCGTACTCGAATCGGTATAGACTCCCGCGATCACTCCCGCAGTGTTGATCGCAATGGGGGTGGTTCCCTGATCCGTACCCGTGCCCGCGCCCGGGGCGTTGAAGACGGTGATCGCACCGGTAGGAGAACGCAGGAAGCCGTGATACACATTGCTCGAATCCTGGTAGGTTCCCGTGATTGCACCCGCCGTATTGATGCCGACAGCTCTGGTTCCCTGATATGTGCCCCCGCCTGCCTTCCCGACGCTGAAAACGGTTATCGTGCCCGTGGCAGAACGCAGAAAGCCGTGATACACATCGGTCGCATCCTTATAGGTTCCGACCACCACCCCCGCATTATTGATGCCGATCGGAGTAGTTCCCTGATGTTTACCGGTGCCCGCCCTGCCAACGTTGAACTTGGTGATCGCGCCCCCAGCGGCTCGCACGAAACCGTGGTACAGGTTGTTCTCGTCAAAATACATTCCCGCGATCGTTCCCGCCGTATTGATGGCGACCGGAAAGGTTCCCTGATTCGAAGCTGCGCCTGCGGCCGCAATGCTGAAGGTGGTTATCGTGCCGCTGACAGCGCGCACATAGCCGTGAGCCACGTTGCCCGTGGCAAGGTAGAACCCTGTTATTGTCCCCGCCGTGTTGATGCCGATGGCGATTGTTCCCTCGTGCAAACCCGTGCCTGCCCCCGGAGCATCGAAGTTAGTGAAGGTCTGAGCTTGCGCCGATCCAGTCGCAAGCACTGCCAGCGTAAGCATGATCGACAATGCCAGCGCAGCCCCCGCCGCGCTTCCACTCATTCGAGCAATTCCGCTCCAACACTGGTTTAGTTCTTTCATTCGCAATCTCCTTGCCTGATGTCTTATCCTCCAAAACTAAAGAGGTAAGTCTACACCCGCTCCAGTTGTTGGGGTAGCGTGAAAGAATTTTCATCTTGAAGTGTAGGTTTTTTAGGTAAACATATGTAGAAGAAAGGCTCTAAGCGCGCAGAGGCAAACGCGGGGCATCATTATCCTCGCCGGAATCTTGCGCTGGATCGGCAATCTTTCGCAGCTCGGGATACTTCTCGATTAAAGTAGCCGGAGCCAGCACGCGCTTGCCGCTCAACATGGCTTTCAGTTCCAGGGCGTTCACTCCCGCTTTGCCCTCGACGCAGTTGTTGGCGATCACAAAGGTGGTTTGCGCGGATTCCGCCATGCTCTCGATTCTTTCCTTCCAGTCTTCGAGTTCGTGTTGGCTGTAGAGATAGTTGTAACGATCATTGCGATTGTCGGAATCGAACCACTGCTCGTAGTTGCGGCCATGGAGGCGGACGTAGCCGATTGCCCCTGTAACGTGTTTGGTGGGCGCGAGCGAGTTGCCGAGAAGTGGCTGATCGATGTTGCAGAAGCCGACATTTTTCTGTGCGAACCCCGCCAGCGTTGCGGTGTCATTCCAACTGGAGTGCCGCACTTCGACCGCACGTGGATATTCAATGAACTGCCGTAGCAGCCGGTCGAGATATTCGCGGTTGAGCGAAGTATTTTTGAATGACACCGGAAACTGAATCAGAAGCGCGCCCAGCCGACCTTCGCTGGCAAGGGCATCGAGTCCTTCGCGCGTGCGCGCTTCGTCTTCATCCGTGGGGCGGATGGTTGCGGCTGAAGTGGGTTCCATCACTGCGATGGGCGAGTGCGTGAACGCGCGGTAGAGCTTTGCCGTGAACAGAAAATTCTTATTCACGGCTGCAACCTTGCGGCACCAAAGCTTGGCCCACTCCGGCTTCAGCGGTCCGTAAAAAGATGTGTTGATCTCAGTGGTGTCGAAGAAGCGCGCTAGATACTCCAGCGGATGCAGCTTGCGGCGCGACATGCCCGAAGGATAGAGAATTCCATCCCAGTCTTTGTAAGACCAGCCCGCTGTGTCGATGCGGATATTGTTTGAGTGAACCTGAGGTAGGCGGACTGAGGCTGAGGATTCCATACTTGGAAACCGCAGACGGAGGGCAAGGCAAGGTTAGCACACGGCTAGTAATGCTCACCGCGGAGAAGGTTAGCGACTTCTGAACCAGACAACTCTGTTGCCGATGTCTGTCATCGGCTGGCCGTCCCCGGCATCTTCCACGCAATGGAGAACCTTTGGCTCAGTAACGGGCACGTACCCCAGGATTTTTCCAGTCGTGCGATCCAGCTTCACCAACCAGCCGGGAGATCCGGGCGGCTCATTCAATGGTTGCATTCCCGCCCATAGCGTTCCATTCGGGCCCAGCTTGAGCGAATATGTTCTCCCCAGATTGGAAATTTCGCCCAGAAATTTTCCTCTGAGATCGAATTTCTCAATCCGCCCGTTCTCGCGGTCCGCAACATAAAGAATGTTGTTTTCATCCGCCACGATGGAATGCGGCAAATGGAATTGCCCTGGACCTGTGCCCGCACTGCCCCACTCGCGAAGTTTCCTGCCATCGGCCGTGTACTCGAGGATGCGTGCGTTGGTGTAGCCATCGCTGATGAAAATCCTCCCATTCGCCGCAAATGCAATATCGGTTGTTCCGCGGAAAGCACCTGCGGAAGCCTCACCCGCATTTTTCGGCTGCCCGTCGACGTCGATCTGAAGCAGCTTTTTCCCCTGCGGGGTGAACTTGATTACCGTCGAACTGCCCGCATCCACCGTCCAGACATTGCCGTCTGGGTCGAGCCGGATCGCGTGCGGTATCTGGTACAGTCCTTTACCAAACGAGTGCAGGACGCGGCCTTCCGAGTCGACGGCTATCACGGGATCGGCTTTGTCGCCGCGTTGAATCAGCCACGTCACACCGGTCTTCGGGTCGCGTGCGAGCCACGAAACCATCCCTAGTTCCTGGCCTTGCGGCAGCTTTATCACGAGATCGGTTTGCTGGAGTGGGAGCTTCGGTGCTGCTTCGATCATGGCGCGCAACCGGGCAGCAGCTTGGGCTCCCGCGTCGCGCTGGGCCGTAGCCACGGCCAGTCCGCACAGGGCGAAAGAAGATAAGCAAATCAGCCCGATCAGCGACATCCGAAGACACATGCGAAGATACATGCTTCCATGATACGTGGAGGCTAACGAGGGTTGTTTCTATGGGATTTCTAGTCGAGCGACAGCACCACCCAGTACACGCCCGTGGGATAAGTCTGGGTGCGGGCGTAGCATGCGCCTACCGAGAAGCTGCGTAGATTGTGGCTGGAGAGGACGTGGTCGGCGTTGGCGGGCAGTGTCTCGGGATGCAGGCTGGTGTAAGTCAGCACGGTGTAGCGTTGCGCTAGTTGATGAATGGGGGATGTGCCGAGCTTGTCCGCTTGCGCCATGGAACAGGCCGCATCGTCCGCGGTGGGGAGATCCTGGCGAGCGAGATCAGGTTGTTTGGCTTGATGGCGCGCTTGCGCCACTGTGACGGCGACTCGATCCTTCACTTCCGCGGCCGAATAGTTGGGGAGGGCGTGGCCGAAATCCTGCACAATGTACAGCCGGTCTCCGCTACGAACCACGCCCAACCCGACCACGTTATACGCCGGATTGAGCAGGTTCGCGCGATGCGGGGGAGAAAGCATCAGATGCTGTTGGGCGTGCGCGGCGTCGAAATCGAGCGCGACATTTTCGCCTTCCTGGTCGAGTTGCGTACGGGTTGCGGCAGCCAGGCGTTGAGGTAAGGAGAGCTCACCGTCAAATTGGTGCGAGAGCTGCCGCTCCGCAAACATGGTTTCGGCATGGGCGCGCGCGGCGCGGCTCAGGCCGGCATCGAGTGTTAACGACGGCGCACCGGCCTGCGCTCTGGCCTGATTTGCCAAATCCAGAAGCTGATGTTCAGCATCAGCATCGTAGCCGGTGAAAGGGATATCGGGAGTGGTTGCCGAGGCGGGCTTTAGAGTCGCGGGTTGCGGGGCACGCTGCGCCGGTTCCGCACTCCTTTCGGCAGTCCCGTCGGCAGTACCATCGGAAGACGCCGACGCCATTAGTCGAGACGACGGCCGTATCGCTGCGGCGCCGATCACCAGCAAAAGCGCCATGGAGAATCTTGCACCGACCGCTCTTCTTCCCGGTCTTTTTCTCGACGATTCAGGGGCTCTTAGCATGCGCTTGTGCCTACGCAAACTGATCCTGGGAGGGACCAAACTCGGCTCAAACTTGCTGCTGGTGCTACGCTAGAACCTGGAATCCGCTGGGAGTAATTACCTTTGTCTATGGAACTAGGGATCAGTGGGGCCATTGGCCTGTTGTTTGGCAGTTTGATTGCTTGGCTCGTGTTGCGCTCACGCACGGCTGGATTGAATGCGCGTTTGTCCTTGATGGAAAAGGAATTAGCGGCTGAAAAGGCCGGTCTGGCGCGGCTTCAGCAGGCTCACACCGAGTTGGTGGCGGGCAAGGCCCGAGCGGAATCCGCTCTGGAGGCGGAACGGAAGACCAGCAACGAAAAGATCGAGTTGGTCACCCGCGCCAGCGAAGAGTTGCGCAACGCCTTCAAAGCCATGGCTTCGGATGCATTGAAGAGTAACAATTCGTCGTTTCTGGTAATTGCGGAAGAGACGCTAAAGCGCTTCCAGAGTCAGGCCCGGGGCGATCTCGAAGCCCGGCACAAGGCCGTGGCTGATCTGGTCGCGCCGGTGCGCGATTCGCTGAATAAAGTGGATGCGCAGATTCAGCAGATGGAAATCGCGCGCGGCGATGCCTATGGCGAGTTGCGAGCGCAAGTGCAGTCGCTCATCGGCACCCAAAAAGAACTGCAATCGGAGACCGGAAATCTGGTGCGGGCACTCCGCACTCCTAACGTGCGCGGGCGCTGGGGAGAGATTCAGCTGCGGCGCGTGGTCGAGATCGCGGGCATGCTCTCTTACTGCGACTTTACCGAGCAGGAGTCTGTGACCACAGAGACTGGAAGGCTGCGTCCTGATCTGGTGGTGAAGCTGCCCGGCGGTAAGCACGTGGTGGTGGATGCGAAAACTCCTCTGCAGGCCTTCCTCGATGCCTTCGAGACCACTGACGAAGAAACGCGGCGGGCGTGCCTGGCGAATCACGCGCGGCAGGTGCGCGATCACATGAAAACTCTCAGCGGCAAGAACTACTGGGAGCAGTTTGAGGCCACGCCAGAGTTCGTGGTGATGTTTCTTCCCGGCGAAACGTTTTTCAGCGCGGCGCTGGAACAGGATCCCGGCTTGATTGAGCAGGGAGTTCTCAACCGTGTGATTCCCGCGTCGCCGACCACGTTGATCGCGCTGCTGAAGGCAGTCAACTACGGATGGAATCAGGAAAAGCTGGCGCGCAACGCGCAACAGATCAGCGCTCTCGGCAAAGAACTGCATGACCGCCTGCGCCTTCTCGCCGGACATATCACGTCGGTCGGCACCGGACTCGACCGCGCGGTGGAAGCTTATAACAAAGCCGTGGGATCGCTTGAGAGCCGGGTGCTGGTTTCGGCGCGCAAGTTCTCCGAGCTGGGCGCATCGGTGGCCGAGGATATTCCGGAACTCGAGCCCATCGAGACCACGGCGCGGGCTCTTTCGTTTGATTGGGACGAAGCCGAATCGGAAGCGGCTGACGATGAGCGCAAGGTGGGCTAAAAATCCCCTAACGTTCCAGTTGGAACAGGAAAATGGGATCTCGCTCACATTTTCTTCTGATCCTTCAGCACGAATGAAGAATTCTTAATCCTTCAGCATTTTCAGAGCGAGTTCCCAGCCCGAACCCACCTAAAGATTACCCCGGTTCCGCCGATAGCCTAATTGAAGAGGCTGCGCCGAAAAAGCGGCATCACTCCCCCTCACTTTATTCCTCTTCACGAAAGCAATGCAGTTAAGGAGTCATCCGGGTGATGAAGTGTGCCGGGGATCTCGCGTCATCAAGGCAGGAGAAGGGTGCGCCGCATGAGTGATCGCTCCGCCCCTCGGATGGTCACGCGGCTCAGCATTTTCTCCGCAACCGCCGCAGTGTTTTCAGTGATCGTTGGAATGACGGGTCTGGTGGGGTGGAAGCTTCGGATCGCGAGCCTCACATCCTGGGGAGCGGCTCCAGTAACGATGAAAGCGAATACGTCGCTATGTTTTGTGCTGCTCGGCGCGTCCTTGTGGCTTCTCAGAAAAAAGCACACCGGGTCCTTTGCGTGGATTCTGAAGTCTTTCGCCCAAGCCGCGGCAGCCGCAGCCGGGCTGCTGGGCTTGTTCAGCCTGGTGGAATTCATTTCCGCATGGGATCTAAGGATCGATCAGCTCTTGGTTTTATCTCCTCTGGGATCGGAGGCTGACAGTCCGCGTCCGGGCCTCATGTCCCCGGTTACTGCGGGAGCATTTTTGCTGCTTGGCATAGCCCTTCTTGGGATCGACTGGCGGACGCGTAGTGGGCAGTGGCCGGCACAGGCTCTCTCCCTCGCCGCAGGCATGGCGGCGATGTTTGGGTTACTCAGCTTTGCCTTTGATCCCCGAATCTATATCGCGCATCTGTCCATGGCGTTGCCCACCGCGATCACAATGATGATTATTTCATTCGCGGTCGTGTGCTCACGGACGGAAATCGGCGCGGGAGCGCTGCTGTGCAGCCGAGGTCTTGGGGGAGGGTTAGCCAGACGTCTGTTGCCGGCCGCCTTCGTGCCCGTGTTGGTGGGCTGGATTCGCTGGCAAATCACGGACACGCAGCTGTTTTCCGAATGGAGCATTGTTGTCGTATCGTCGTTGGCCACCATGTTTCTTTTGGCAACCATCATCGCCTGGGCGGCGGCGGCGGTTGACCGCAATGATGAAGAACGCAAACAGGCGGAACGGCAACTGGCCGACCAATCAGAAGAATTGCTGCACTCGCAGCACACAATGAAAGCCCAGAAGCTCATGTTGCAGTCTGTTCTGGACAGCATGCAGGAGGGCTTGGTCGCCGTCGATGAGACGGGGAGATTCATCATCTGGAATCCGGCCGCAGCGAAGATGCTTGGCTTAGGCGCGGCGAACCTGCCCAGCGCGGAATGGACCGCGCACTATGGCCTGTTTCTGGAAGATACGGTCACACCTTTTCCATCCGATCAGCTTCCCTTGGTGCGCGCCATTCGCGGTGAGTCGAGCACCGCTCAGATGTTCGTACGCAATCCCGAGCTCGACCATGGCACCTGGATTGAGGTCGGCGGCGGCCCCTTGAAAGACAGCGATGGCGCGATACGGGGCGGCGTGGTGGCCTTCCGCGACATTACGCAGAGAAGAGCCGATGAGCGGGAAATCCTGAAGCTCAATGAAGAACTCGAAGCGCGGGTGGCACAGCGTACCGCGCAACTGGAAGCTGCTAACCATGAGCTGGAAGCTTTTACTTATTCGGTGTCGCACGATCTGCGGGCGCCGCTGCGGCACATCGGCGGCTTCTCGAGAATCCTGACCGAAGATTTTGGCCCGGCCATGACGCCAGAAGCGCGCCAACATCTGAAGCGCATTGAAGAAGGGACACACCGCATGGGATTGCTGGTGGATGGGCTGCTGAATCTGGCGCGGATTGGGCGGCACGCACTCAAACTCCAATCCATCAGTCTGAATTCGGTGGTGGAAGAGGCCGTTTCACTGCTGCAGCCGGAGACGGAAGGCCGGATAATTTGCTGGAGGATTGCGGAGTTTCCGTTTGTGGAGTGCGACCCAGTTCTGCTCAAGCAAGTTTTTCAGAACCTGATCGACAATGCCCTTAAGTTCACCCGGACCCGCAAGCGGGCCCTCATTGAAATCGATCACCGGCAAGAAAACGGGGAGAGCGTCATCGCCATCCGCGATAACGGCGTGGGCTTCAACATGAAATATCAAGACAAGCTCTTCGGTATTTTTCAACGTCTGCACCGGACCGAGGATTTTGAAGGCACGGGCATTGGCCTGGCCACGGTGCAAAGCATCGTTCGCAAGCACGGCGGCCGGGTGTGGGCTGAGGGCGAACTGGATAAAGGCGCGACCTTTTACTTCACTCTCGGAGCCGTCAAGTCAACCGAAACTCAGTTCATTGAGGTTACGAACCAGTCCGCTGCAGCAGGAGCTTAATTATGAACCCAAGCCAAGTCGATATTCTTCTGGTTGATGACAGTCAAGAAGACGTGGATCTCGCACTGCATGCTTTGCGGGGCGAGAATCTGGCCAATCGCATCTTCATTGCACGTGATGGAGAAGAGGCGTTGGATTTTCTGTTCTGCTCCGGGCCCCATGCCGAGCGGTCTTTTGACGACCCTCCGAAGCTAGTCCTGCTGGATCTGAAGCTGCCTAAAGTGGATGGAATGCAAATCCTCAAAAAGATGAAGGGTGACGCGCGGACCAGAACAATTCCGGTGGTCCTCATGACCTCCTCGCGCGAGGAGCGGGACCTGATTCGCGGCTACGAACTGGGCGTCAACAGCTACATCCAGAAACCGGTTGACTTCGGCGACTTCCGGAAGGTGGTGAAGTTGCTAGGGCTGTACTGGATGCTCACCAATCGGTCTCCGGTAAGCAACGGCGAGGCGAAGGCGGCAGGGCAGACGCAATGAGCAGCACTGGAACCAAGCTCGAAGCGGTCAATTCCGCCCAGCCCAAACTCAAGCTGCGCGCTTTGCTGGTGGAAGACAATGCCCTCGACGCCGCGCTGGTGGTGCGGGCGCTCTTCAAGGACGGCTTTGATGTGAGTGCCGACGTCGTACAGGATGAAGCCGGGTTCACCAAGGCAATTCACGCGAAGTGTCCGGAGATTGTGTTGGCCGATTACAACCTGCCGACCTGGAAAGGGATGGAAGTGCTGAAAGCGCTGCGCCGCGAAGGGCTCGATATTCCAATGATTCTGGTCTCGGGTGCGCTGGGCGACGTGACGGCGGTCGAGTGCATCAAGCAGGGAGCCACGGATTACGTCCTGAAAGATGGTCTGGCGCGGCTGCCCGAAGTGGTCCGCCGCGCTCTACGGGAGAAAAATGAACGCAGCTTGCGCCGTCAGGTGGAAGAGAACCTGGCCAGGAAAGCAGATGAACTGGCGCGCTCCAACGCCGACCTGGAGCAGTTCGCCTATGTGGCATCCCATGATTTACAGGAGCCGCTGCGCATGGTTGCGGCCTATACCCAGCTACTCGGCGAACGCTATAAGGGCAAGCTCGACGCGGATGCCGACAAATTCATCGGCTATGCCACCGAAGGAGCCACGCGCATGCAGGTCCTCATTCAGGATCTGCTGGCATTTTCACGCGTAGGCCGGAACACCGGAAGCAGTGAGAGCATCGACTGCAATGCCGCGATGAAAGATGTTCTGCAGACGCTTGCCGGCGCCATCCAGGAAAGCGGTGCAGTGGTCACCCATGGAGAGCTTCCAGCTCTCTGGGCGGATCGCACGCAGATCACGCAAATCTTCCAGAATCTCGTTGGAAACGCTCTCAAGTTCCGCGGCAACAATCCGCCGCTGATTTCGATACAGGTGGAAAAAACAGGCCAGCACTGGCAATTCAGCGTAAGCGACAACGGGATCGGAATCGCTCCCGAGCATGCCGACAATATTTTCGTAGTCTTTCAGCGCTTGCACGCTCGCACCGAATACCCGGGCAACGGCATCGGCCTCGCCATCTGCAAGAAGATTGTCGAGCGGGCGGGCGGCCGGATCTGGGTCGAGTCGCAGGCCGGTTCCGGTTCCACCTTCAAATTCACCATGCCTATCCACAATGCCGATGAACCTGCTCCCGATCAACATGCGCCCGATGAAAAGGAAAATGAGGCAAAACTATGAAACCTGTGCCCGCACTTCTCATCGTGGATGACAACCCGGCCGACGTGGGACTGACCCGCGAAGCTTTGGCCAGATGCGCGTACCGAGGCCAGATCGACAGCGCAGGTGACGGTGTAGAAGCAATGGCTTTTCTGAACCGCCGGGAAAAATATGCCAGCGCGGTCCGCCCCGATCTGGTGCTGCTGGACCTGAATCTGCCTAAGAAGGACGGCCTCGCAGTTCTAGCAGGGATGAAGGCAAATCCCGAACTGCGCCGCATTCCGGTGGTGATCTTCAGCACCTCGCAGTTGAGCAAAGATATTACCCGCAGCTACGAGCTGGGGGCGAATTGCTACGTCAACAAGCCGGGAAATCTGAACGATTTTTTTTCGGCGGTCAAATTGATTGAAGAATTCTGGTTTGGCCCGGTGAACCTGCCGCCACGAGGAGAACAAAAGTAATGACGGACCAACAGACCACGCAAGTATTGCTCATTGAAGACAATCCCGGCGATGCGGACCTGGTGCGCCTCCGCCTGATCGAGGGCCGATCACCGGTGAACGTAAACTGCGTTGGCCGCCTGTCCGAGGGCCTTGCCTCCATCACGAGAGAAACACCCTCCGTCGTGCTCCTGGATCTAAACCTTCCCGACAGTCACGGGGCCGAAACCTTTCGCCGAATCATGGATCATGCTCCTAACGTACCGGTCGTCGTGCTGTCCGGTCAGGATGATGAAGCGTTGGCCATGAAGGCAGTGCACCACGGCGTACAGGACTATCTGGTGAAAGGCAACATCTCCAGTAAGCAACTGGAACGCGCCATTCGCTATGCAGTGGAGCGGCAGGCGCTGCTGCGCGCCCTGGAAATCACTCAAAAGCAACAACTGGAATTCAAAAATCGTTTTCTATCGCACGTCTCGCACGAATTGCGCACGCCGCTGACCTGTATTCACCAATACGTGTCCCTGCTTGTGGACGGCTTAGCCGGCCCTCTGGCGCCTGACCAATCCGACCATCTGAAAACGGTCCTGAAAAGCGTGAATCAGTTGCACGCCATGATTCGCGACCTGCTGGAAGCCACACGCGCCGAGAGCGGCAAGATGCAGATCGAGCCGCGCTGCATCGCACTTGGCGAACTGGTGCAACAGGCCGTTGCCATGTTGCGGCCTACCGCCGACGAGAAAAAAGTAGGACTCGAAATCGGACTCGACCAGAGACTGCCGCTGGTACATGCCGATCCCGACCGCACTCTCGAAGTGCTCATCAATCTGCTGGATAATGCCATCAAGTTCACCCCACAAGATGGCTCGGTCATGGTGCAAGCCAACGTGGTTGACGCCGACCCCAGCTATGTTTACGTTTCGGTCAGCGATACCGGTCGCGGCATTAATCCGGAAACCAAGACGCTGATCTTCGACCGCCTTTACCAGGACGCCGATGCGATTGACAACAACCGCTCGGGCTTGGGACTGGGGCTATTCATCTGCCGGGAGATTGTCCGGCTCCATGAGGGACGCATCTGGGTCTCCAGCGAGCCGGGGCAAGGCAGCACCTTCACCTTCACACTGCCGGTTTACTCTCTAGCCAAACTGTTGGCCCCGGTCATTACGCACAAGAATCTCCTGCGCCCATCTTTTGTGCTAGTGCGGGTCGAACTCACGCCGCTTTCGAATCCTCCCCGCGGCAACTGGAAAGAGACTTGCCGACAGTGCCTGGAAACGGTGCGGCGCTGCGTCTATCTCGATAAGGATCTGGTGCTGCCGCCGATGGGAACATCTGGCGCTGCGGAAACTATTTTTATCGTGGCATCAACCGATTTGCAGCAATCCGCGGTAATGACGGCGCGCATTCGCGAGCAACTGGAGCGCGTGGCCGATCTCAAAGCCAAAAGCACCGTCACGATCACCACGCTTCCGATTGAGCTCCCGTCCGATAGCCGCAGCGGAACGCTGGAGCAGCAGGTTCAGGCCGTGGCTGGCAGCGTAGGCCAAACAATTTTAACCAGTATGGACCGAAAACAGTTACTTACCGGAAAGAGCAAAGAAATCAATTAATCAACTCACCAAAAAAGCACCTACAAACCATTACAGGAGGATTCAATGCCCAGACCGAAAATTCTAGTAGTCGACGACGATCCCGACCTGGTGCGAGCCTTGCGATTGCGCCTAAGGGCAAATAACTATGAGGTCACCACTGCTACCGATGGATATACCGCCATCGCCGCAGCCCAAAAAGACCGTCCGGCACTGATTATTCTGGACCTAGGCCTGCCGGTAGGGGATGGATTTGTAGTCCTGGAACGCTTGCAGAATAGCGATACTTTGTCGGGGGTTCCGGTTATCGTGCTCAGCGCGCGCGATCCCCACAGCAATGAGGAGCGTGCACTTAAAGCTGGGGCGGCTGCTTTCTTCCAGAAGCCCGCGGACAATGACGAGCTGATGAATGTGATCCGGGTTAGCCTTTCGCCAACACATTCACAGACGGCTCCTTGGCCCTCATAGGCGTTCCTTGTAGATCTCGATTTTGTGATGGGTGAAGACATCGATTCACACAAATGGGCGCACCCCTGCGTCTGATGAAGATCAGCGCGGGGGTACCGACGCCTAGTCTCATCTCTTCCCCGATCGTCGCAGTTGCCCGCTGTCACGTTGCCTCGTAGCCTAAAGTCCCCGTAACGTATTGCTCTGCGGCCAGATACAGAATTTCACATAAACCTCCCACAATCCGTAAGCGGCGTTCGAAAATCCATCTATAATCCCCGAAGTGGCTTGAGATGTGTCACTTAGCATTACGGAAACGATAAACGACATGGCAGCGAAGTTGCTCATCGAAGATCGGCGGGGTCTGATTTCCACGCCTGTCCCGCCAACAGGTTCGGGATCATCGTCGAAACCCATGAACCGGGAAAGCCAAGTCCGATTTGTTGCCGTTCTACTGTTCTTGTTAACGGTGGCTGCTGTCGTCTTCGCCGGCTTCAATTTCGACTCGGAATGGCGGGTCGCAGTTCCCGACGATGGCGTCTGGTGGGTGGAACAAGGTGGGCATCTCACAGCCAGCCGGGTTGATCCCAGCGGATCGGGTGCAAAAAGCGGCATTAAGCCGGGCGATCAACTGGTTGCCGTTAACGGGCAAGATGTCCAGAGCATGTCGGGGCTGGAGCGCCAGCTTTACCGGACTGGAGTTTGGTCGAAAGCCGCTTACTCTTTGGTCCGGCAGTCGGTTCCTCTCGATTCCAGCGTAATTCTGGTCCCGGCGGATCATTCCCTGAACAGCTGGCTGCGGCTGATAGCGCTCATCTATCTCGGTATTGGCCTTTATGTGCTGCTACGCCGCTGGACCGCTCCAGGCTCCACGCACTTCTACATTTTCTGCCTCGTGTCGTTCGTCGCCTATTCCTTCAAATACACCGGCAAGCTGAACGATTTCGATTGGACTATTTATTGGGGCAACATCGCCGCTGGAGTCTTGCAGCCGGCCTTATTTTTGCACTTCGTTCTCACCTTCCCCGAGAAGCGTGAATTTGTGCGTCGGCACCCCTGGCTGCTGACCCTGGTTTACCTTCCGGGAGCGGTCCTACTGGCCACCCATGTAGGAGCGATGCAGTGGCTGCAGGCCAGCGAGCGGCTGCGCTGGAACCTCGACCGCATGGAAATGTCTTACGGGTCGCTGTTCTTTCTAATCGCCGCCATCGTGCTGTGGTACAGCTACCGGCGCGCCAGTACTACGATCCTGCGCCAGCAGTTGAAGTGGGTCACCCGCGGCACCATTCTCGCGATTGTTCCCTACACGCTGTTCTACGTCGTTCCTTACCTCATGGGCTCGCTACCGGGCGCAACCATGAAGGTTTCGGCGCTGTCACTGGCGCTGCTTCCGCTCACTTTCGGTTACGCGATCTTCCGTTACCGCCTGATGGACGTGGACCTTATCTTCAAGCGTGGCGTGGTTTACACGCTGGCGGCGGCGATTGTGGTGGGGTTGTATTTCGGTCTGGTAGCAGGCGTAGCCGAACTGGTGCAGATGCGGAAGCCTAACGGCGGCCCGGTCGGCTTGATTCTTGCCGTCATCGTTACCGCGCTGTTGTTCGATCCCGTACGCAAG
>Ga0209007_1000037_pt1 | contig 97268 bp, 93 predicted proteins | sample JacPinW_OM1H0_O2_FD_187961 | JGI IMG/M metagenome (GOLD analysis project Ga0209007, IMG submission 187961) | Forest soil microbial communities from Algoma, Ontario, Canada - Jack Pine, Ontario site 1_JW_OM1H0_O2 (SPAdes) (version 2) | ecosystem: Environmental > Terrestrial > Soil > Boreal... | reverse complement strand
TCCCCGGTGCGCGATGGCAACTCAAACACCACTCCATTTGCAGCGATTCCTGCTGGTACATCAGCGGCATCTGGTCGACTGGACCGTGGCAGGTGTTGCACCCCACACCTTTCGTGACATGAATGCTGTGGTTAAAAAATACGAAATCGGGGAGCTGGTTCACTCTCGTCCATTGCAGCGACTGGCCGGTGCGATAGCTGGCACGGACCGGCTCCAGCAGCTGGGCATTGGTCCAGATCTGCGAATGGCAGTTCATGCAGGTCTTGGTAGGCGGAATGCCGGCGAAGCTGGAGGTCTCAACCGAGGTATGGCAATAGCGGCAATCGATACCGAGTCCAGTAACGTGATGCTGATGGCTGAAAGGTACGGGCTGCGGCTTGCGCACTCCGGCGTAGGTGACGTAAGGCGAACGCTGTACCTCCATCGCAACCCAGCCGAGCGCAGCAAGAACGAACACCGCGCCAAAAATCGTGGCCCGGGACAGAGTGTTAGTACTGCGATGAAAAATCTGCGGCATTGCTTACGTACAAACTCTAAGAAAAGTACGAATGAGACCCGGCAGACTGCAAAGTTATGGAAACGCAACGTTACGACGCAAAAGAAAAACTCACTGCTTTTTTTCGCGTCAGCTATGAGAACTGAAGATTATAAATACTTGGAGCGCGGTTGTCGCGTATTTTCACGTTGAAGAAGAAAAAAATCCAAAATTGAATATCGAGTGAATAATTTCGATCTCTGCAGCCCGATTCTGCCGCGATCATCCGCAACATCATTAACGCAGATTCATGACCAGCAGTTTGGGTTCGGTCATTTCCTCGATCGCGTAGCGCAGGCCTTCGCGGCCGAGGCCGGAATCTTTCACACCGCCGTAAGGCATCTGGTCGATGCGGAACGAAGGAACATCGCCGGCGATCAGAGCCCCGACTTCTAGTTCGTCGTAAGCCTGGAAAAGTAACTTCACATCGCGGGTAAACAAGCCTGCCTGCAGTCCGTAGTTGGAATGATTGATGCGGCGCAGCGCCTCGTCAAAGTTGTCGTAGGGCTCCACGGTTACCACGGGGCCAAAGATTTCCTGGCAGTTCACTTTCATATCGGGCTTGGTGCCGGTGAGCACGGTGGGCTGAACGACAGAACCCTTGCGCCCGCCGCCGCACAATAAACGAGCGCCGAAGCGAACCGCTTCCTCCACCCAATTGGTGACGCGGATCGCGTCGCTCTCGCGGATCAGCGGGCCGATGTCGGTCGACTCCTCCATGGGATCGCCGGTTTTCAAATTCTTGACGCCTTCGACCAGAAGATCGGTGAACTTGCCGTAGACCGAGTGCTCGACCAGAATGCGCTGCACGGAAATGCAGGTCTGGCCGGCGTAGGCGAAGCCGCCGGTGATGCAGCGGTCGGCGGCGTAAGCGAGATCGGCATCGCTGTGCACGATGGCCCCGGCATTGCCGCCGAGTTCGAGTGCAACTTTCTTTTTCCCGGCGCGGCGCTTGATGTCCCAGCCGACGGGCACGCTGCCGGTGAAGCTGATCAGCTTGATGCGCTCGTCGGTGACGAGGAGACCGGCGTCTTCGTTTGAGAGCGGCAACACATTGAGCCCGCCGTCGGGCCAGCCCGCTTGCTGTACACATTCCGCCAGAAGCAGCGAGCACAGCGGAGTTTGCGGCGCGGGCTTCAATACCATGGGGCATCCCGCGGCGATGGCCGGCGCGACTTTATGCGCCACTAAGTTCAGCGGAAAATTAAAGGGCGTGATGCCTGCGATCGGTCCTAGGGGAAAGCGCTTTACGATGCCCCAGCGCCCGGCGGTAGATTGCTGCCAGTCGAGCGGAAGATACTCGCCGTAAATGCGCGTAGCTTCTTCGGCTGCGACATTGAAGATGAATATTGCTCGGTCGACTTCGATGCGCGCCAGCTTAATGGGCTTGCCAGCTTCTTGCGCTAGGGTGCGGGAGAATTCGTCGCGCCGTTCGGAGATCGACTGCGCGACGCAGCGCAGCACGCGCTGGCGCTCGAAGGCGGGCAGACGGCGGGTGGTGCCGAAAGCTTTCACCGCGGCGGCAATTGCCGCTTCGGCGTGTTCACGGCGCGCCTGAGTCACTCGCCCGATTACGCTGCCGTCGAAGGGGGCGCGAACGTCGACGATGTCTCCGTCTTCCATCCAATGTCCGTCGAGGAAGAAACCGTGGGTCGCAACTGGGGCGAGAGTGAGTTCCGGCATTTCCTGGACCTCCTGCATTGCAGCGATTTTGATTATAGGCTTTGGCTGGTGGTTGCATTTTTCTCGTGAGCAAGGACCTTCAACACAGAGGGCACTGAGGAACACAGGGTCTAGCTTGTGGTCATCTACAATTGAGGCCTTTAAGAAAGATGGGTACTTTGAAAACTATTGTTGAGCTTGCTCCGCGGCTGCGGCGGAAGGAAATTTCGCCAGTCGAGCTGACTCGCGCTTGTTTGGATCGCATCCAGAAACTTAATCCCACGCTGAATGCATTTATTACAGTGAGCGCCGATTCTGCGCTGGCAGAAGCGCGGGCTGCGGAAAAGGAAATCTCGCGCGGGGAATGGCGCGGGCCGTTGCATGGAATTCCGGTTGCTCTGAAGGACATTATCGATACTGCGGGAACGCGCACAACCGCTGCTAGTTCGGTCTTTCAGGACCGCATTCCCGTTGAGGACGCAGAAGTGGTGAAAAGGTTGCGACAGGCGGGTGCGGTGATTCTGGGCAAGAACAATTTGCATGAGTTTGCTTATGGCGGAAGTTCACTAATCAGTTTTTCCGGCAATGTTCATAATCCCCGGAACACGGCGCACATTGCGGGAGGATCGTCGGGAGGTTCGGCTGCCGCAGTTGCGGCTGGACTTTGCTATGCGTCGATTGGGACGGACACGGCTGGGTCGATCCGTGAACCGGCTGCGCTGTGCGGGTGCGTGGGCATCAAGCCGACTTATGGGCGCGTTTCGACGCGGGGCGTAATTCCGCTTTCGTGGTCGCTGGATCATGTTGGGCCACTGGCTGCGACCGTGGGCGATGCGGCTGTGGTGCTGCAAGCTATTGCGGGATACGATGCGCTCGATGCGGGCAGCGCGGACGTTCCGGCATCCGATTATGTTTCTGGCTTGGGTGAGGGGGCGAAGCACGAGGGGACGAAGACGCTTCGCGTTGGAATTCCGCGAGTGCATTTTTATGAGGAACTGTATGATGAAGTGCGCGCTGCGGTGGAGGCTGCGCTGGTCGTGATCGGGAAGCTCGTTCAGGATGTTCATGACGTGCAGATCGAAGTGACTACGGACCGAACGGTGCAGGCAGCGGAGTCTCTTGCTTATCACGCCGAGAATGTTGCACGTACGCCTGAGCTGTATCAGCCGGAAACTTTGCGTCGCATTCGCTCGGGCGAGAACATTTCGGCGGCGGAATATATTCGGCGGCGGCGAGAACTGGATGAGCAACGGCGCCGGGCTCGTGATTTCTTTGCTGAAGTGGATTTGCTGGTTACGCCTACGACTCCGATCCCCGCGCCGGCGATTGCGGATCTGAAGAAAGATCCGGAGGCGTTGCGTCCGGCGGAACTTGTGTTGCTGCGCAACACGCGTCCGTTCAATGTGTGGGGACTGCCGGCGATCTCGGTGCCTTGCGGCTTCACGAAAAGCGGGTTGCCGATTGGGCTACAAATCGCGGGGGCGCACTGGCGGGAGGATTTGGTTTTGAGGCTGGCTCAGGCTTACGAGTCGGCTGTGAATTTCTCCGCGAAATAATTCTTCATCCGCTCCAGCAATATGGGATGGTCATGGGCGGTCGCCTGCTTCTTTTGACCTGCAGGCATTTGTGCTAACCTAGCCGCGTTCAGGGGATCTTTCCGTCAGGAGATATAGTGCACCTGCCGCCGCATCCTTACTGGTTTTGGCTGATCCTTGGTGTTCCGTTTCTTTTCCAGCTTGTTTTGTGGGTTGCAGCAAACACTCTCCAAAAATCACTAAAACCGCTGATGCCTTGGCTATGGGGCGGGTATATCGTATTTCTCGTGCCCTATCTTTTCCTTGATTTGGGAATGTCGGGTCGCCATAGGACCTTGCGGATGATTTCGTGGATGGTCATGTGGTGCTGTTACAACGCGGTCTTCTGGATCAAGAGACGCTACATGTTTGAGACTCTGCGGGGCCCAGGCGAGAAGTGGTATTGGCCTTGGAGCGGTGTAGGGTTTTCCGTTCCCTCGGATACGCGAATTCTGGTGCAGGATATCGAATCGGTCTCGCCTTGGTATGTTGAGAAACTTGGGCTCCGCAAATTATCGGAGAATCCTCGGGGAGAAACTGGGATCGCAACTCTCAGGTTCAAGGAAGATGGAAACTCGATTGTGCTCACCACGCGCGGGGACTTCAGAACTGGCAAGACGCCGATCTTCTTCACCAAGAAAATCGGAAAAATGCGAGAGGTGATGGTGGCCCGTGGAGTCCATGTCGGGACAATCCAGCTAGACCGTCAGGGCACTCGATATTTCCGAGTCCGTGATCCGGAAGGAAATGAGATCGAGGTCGTCCAGGAGACCTAAGGGCGATTCTTGAAGAACAGTCCATTGCCTTCCAGGCCTGAGACCTCTTTCGCCCCTCCGGGCCTTTTCTCTTTATCACTGCCTACCCACGGCTTGCGCCGTGTGCTGCATTCTTTCGCCGCTTCGCGGCTTTCAGTCCACCGTTCTTACATCATCCGGTAGCATCAACACGAACGTGCAGCGGCCTGTTGTGGTGGAGCAGTTGAGGATGCCGCGGCGGAGGATTTTTACGGGGGTGTCGTCGGGGAAGGTTACGCGGTATTCAGCGGTGCGGAGGGCGTCGGTGAAGACTTTTAGTTTTTCGTCGCCGCTGGCGAATTTTACTCCTTCGACGGTTGCGGGGCCTTGCTTACCTGGGCCGCGGCTTAGCAGGATGAAGAAATCGGCGCTACCGGTTTCTTTGGCTACTTTGCCCAGATCGATGGTGCGGAGCTGCTGCAGGTTTTCTTTGTACTTTGCGACCGTGGCGTCTACTTTGGCTTCGCCTCCGGTTAACGTCGCGAGGCGGCCGCGGGTTTCGGGGTCGGGACGCAGGGCGCTTAGAGAAAGTGCGTAGGTTTGAAGGGCGAGACTTTTGTCGCCGCGCTTTTCGTAAATCTGTCCTAGGTGGTCGCCGACTTCGCCGTGGTGGCCTAATCCCCAGGCGGCGGCTACGTATTTTTCGGCTTTATCCAGATTGCCTTCGGTGAAGTAGACCCAGCCCAGCGTGTCCCAGTAGGCGATCAGCGATGGGACCAGAGGGAGTTCCTGCGGCGTCAGGCGGTCGAGCGAGACATTGCGCAACGCGGCTGTGGTGGCTGAGACTGCGGACTCGGCGTATTGCTGGGCGCGGTCGAGATGCGACTTCTTCAGCGAGAGCTGGTAGGCGATGTTGTTCCAGACCAGCGGCGTGGCTGAGAGTTCGACCGCGTGGTCGAAGGTGGTTAGGGCTTTGTCGTCCTGGCCGAGGTTCAGGTAGGCATCGCCGAGGCTGACTTGCAGTTCGGGATTGTCGGGCGTGAGGGATGCGGCTTTCTCCAGCTCAGGGGCGGCGAGATCGTACTTGTGCCATTCGGAATACATTGCGCCCAGGCCGGCGTGGGCGAACTTGTCTAACGGATTGATTTCGATTTGTTTGTTGAAGGCGGTTACGGCGTCGTCATATTTGCGCTCTTGCCAGTAGGCGCGGCCGAGGGCGTTGTAGGCGTATTCGTCGTAGGGATTGATTTCGATCTGCTTGTTGAGGGCGGCGATGGCGTCGTCATTCTGCCGCATGCCGAGGTAAGCGGCGGCCAGCATATTCCAGGCGTACTTGTTTTTGGGATCGACTTCGGTGGCGCGCTTGAGAAGTTCGACCGCTAGCGACAGATTATTGCTGCCGATGGCGGCGCGTCCGCTTTCGACGAGGTCGTCGGCCTTCATATCGGCGGGCGGCGTGGGCGTACCGGCTACCGTGTTTTCGACGGACAGAACCTGGCCTAGGTCGGAGCTGACAGCGCGGCGGAAGGCTTGATAATCTTCGCCGCGCGCGGTGAGCAGTTCGTCCTGGCGCATGGTTAGGCTGCGCGTGGCGGTGAAGGTTGTGCCTTCCAGCTTGTAAGTTGCCTGGTACTCGGCGTAGTCGCGCTTCACGGAAAAAGCTATGGGAGCGTGCGCGGTGTATTTGGCCGGGAGTTCGAGCTTGATCTTGTAGACGTATTCGGCTTTGGGGCCTAGTTTGAGGACCTCGGCATCGGGGCCGCTGTCGTCGTCGTTATTGCTATCGCCGTCGCCGACGTCGGGCAGATTGAACTGGCAGAGCGGCAGCATCAGATCGGATTTTTTCTTGGACCAGTCGAGGAAGTTCGGCCGAGCAACGTCGTAGGACATGGTGAAGGCTTCGCGGGTTGCGGCGGGGTCGCTGATCTTTAGATTTGTGATGTCGCCGCCGATTCCCGCGTTTACGTTTTCTACGACGCGTTGCCATTGCGCTTCGGGAACGCGGCGGAAAATGGAGCGCAGCATCAGCTCTTCGTCGCCGCGGAAGGTGTAGTGGACGTGGGCTTCAAGTTTGCCGATATCGTTGACTTTGCCATCGACTTCGGAAATTTCGGTGTCGGGCATGGGGGTGTCGGCGGGCGTCTGCTCGAGGTGAGGCGTGCTTCCGTCGGCGGGAATGACGAGCGCGAGCTTGTTGCGCAGAGTATAGGCGAGCAGGCGGAAGGGAGCGACTTCGGCCGTGGTGTCCATCCAGACTTCTTCTTTGCCCATGGGCAGCAGCGTGATGACGTGATCGAACTGCGAGGGCGATGGCACGTCGGGATCAAGCTTGCGGCTGGAATTGATTAACACCGAGGAGGCGTGCAGGTTTTCGGCTTCGAGAAGAGAGGAGAGCAGGGTATGCTTGTCTTTGCAGTCGCCGTACTGATCGTGGAGAACGTCCGCGGCGGCGTGGGGCTGATAGCGGCCGAGGCCAAGCGATAGGCTGACGTAGCGAAAATTTTTGGCGACGTAATCATAGAGGGCCTCGACTTTGTCCATCTCGGTATCGAGGCCTTTGGTGAGTTCCGCCGCTTTGGCGCGAACTTCGGGCGACGGGGCGCGGCGGTCTTTTTCGAGGCCGGCGTACCAGCGGCCGATCTGCTCCCAACTGACGAAGGTGGTGAGCTGAATGTCGGGCCGTTCTGCATCGGCTCTCTTCTTTCGCATCTTTGCCGCTAATTTGTCTTTATCTTTTTCTTTGCTGTCGTCTTCGCGCTCGAGGTGAGAGCTGGTCCAGTGGTAGATGCGGCGGCCGTTGGCTTCGGAAACTTTCGGATCCAGACCCGGCTTGTTCTTCAGCTTAAGAGGACGGCTGGAGGGAACATTGATGTCGAGTTCTTCGTCGAGCATGATGTTGCTCTTATCGAAGTCGTATTCAGCCCAGAATTCTCCCGGGGCTAGCGGCGTGTGGACGACCGTGACCATGTCGTATTCGAGAATTTCGCCGGGACGCAGGCCGGGAACGGTGATGTGCTTCTGGCGATAGTCGGTGTAGACGGGAGCTTGCTGTTCGAGCGGGGCGCTGAGGTCCTGGACGGCATCATCGCCGGCTTTGACTACGGTGCCGTCGTCTTTGATAACGCGGACGTAGGCGATTTCAACGCGTTCGTTGGCTGAGTTGTAGCCGACCTGAATCTGTCCCCACTGCTGGACTCCGGCCTCGCTTTGGACTTTGATGCGGGCGATGGTTTCCTTGCGGCCGGTGCCGTCACTTTCGAAGCGGTAAGTGGAACGGTACTGCTCGACGACGAAAGCTTCCTGAGAGTAGTCGTGTTTGGAATCGTCTTTAGGACCATCGGGCTTGACGGCTGCTTCCGCGGCCTTTGATGCGGCGGTCTGGGAATTATTTTGTGTTTTAGGAACGGCCGAGGGTGTGGGAGTTCCAGCTGATTGGGCTGAGGCGGTGAAAGGAGCGGCCAGGGTGCAGATAACCAGAACCGGCAGAAGGAGACCACGCATTGGTTAATAGTAAGGCCAGCGGCAGCTAAATCCCAAGAGGGACGGTTTGGGAAAAGCATCGAACTGCGCTCGATGGACAGCCGGGGCGGCTGTCCCCACAGAGTGCTGGCGATTGTGATATGAAGGTCAGATTTCTTTGGTTTTCGGGCGCAAATCCGTAGTAAAATGCTGGCCCAGATAGTCTTGCCTGGCCATGAAGCCGGGCAGGCGTGACGCATAATGTACTTGCGCCACGATCTTTCCGTTCGGAGGTTTTTGCATGGAAGATCGGGCCCCTGCGGTATCTCCTTCTGTTTCTCAGCAGTCATCCCAACAACAAGCGGCCAGTAAGCATCGCGAAGGCCGCGGCGCCTGGGTTCTTACGGCTTACGGAATTTCCGGGCTGGCTCTTTTCGGCGTTCTGGCTTATTTCTTTTCGGACTTCATCGCTCACTAGTTGAGTGTCCGGTAGTGACGAGTGGGCGTGCGCGTCCGCGGAATGATCTGAAAGTGTATCTGGTGAAATCGCTGAAGGTTTGCCGCTTCGGCTTTCGTAAAGCTGCGATGGCCGCATCCAGCCTCCCACTTCCAACGTGCTACAATGAACGGCCTTAGAAGTTGTTGCCGCGCAGCACCCGGCGTTTCCCCACAGCTGTAAAGGAACTTTAGAAGGATACTGTATTAAATCCGTGGCCAAGAATCCCCCATCCGCCGCCGCACCCATCACCTACGCCGATGCCGGCGTGGATATTGACCGCGCCAACCGGACCAAGCAGCGCATTAAATACCTGGCGCACAAAACCTTTACCCGCGGCGTGCTCAGCGAGATTGGCGGCTTTGGCGGCATGTTCGCGGTGGACAAGACCAAGTACGTCGATCCGGTGCTGGTCTCAAGCGTTGATGGCGTGGGTACGAAGCTGAAGATTGCGTTCGAGATGGGCCTGCATTCCACGATTGGCGCTGACCTAGTGAACCACTGCGTCAACGATATTGCGGTGCAAGGCGCGGCGCCGCTGTTCTTTATGGATTATCTGGCCACAGGGAAACTGGAGCCGACGATTGCCGAAAAAGTCGTGGAGGGCATCGCCGACGCCTGCAAGCATAATGGCTGCGCCTTGATCGGCGGGGAGACTGCCGAGATGCCCGGCTTTTATCCCGACGGCGAATATGATCTGGCGGGATTTATTGTGGGCGTGGTGGAGCGCGACCGGATTATCACTGGCAAAGATGTGCAGATCGGCGACGTGGTTCTCGGGCTGCCTTCGAACGGACTGCACACCAACGGATATTCACTGGCCCGCAAGCTGCTGTTTGAGGTGGCGCACTACTCGCCGGAAGACTATGTCAACGAGATCAAGAACAAGGTCGGGAATGAGCTGATGCGGACGCACAAGAGCTACTGGCCGGCGCTGAAGAAGCTGATCGATGCGCAATGCGTCTCCGCGCTGGCGCACATTACTGGAGGCGGCATCACCGAGAATCTTCCGCGCGTGCTGCCGCGTGGGACAGCAGCGGTGATTGAGCTGGGATCATGGCCGGTTCTGCCGCTCTTCGAGCACCTGCAAAAACTGGGAAACGTTCCACAAGACGAAATGCTGCGCACCTTCAATATGGGATTGGGCATGCTGCTGGTGGTTCCGCTGGCGAAGTTCAAGAAAGCTCAGACCGTGCTTGAACGCGTGGGGGAAAAGGCTTACACCGTGGGCCGCATTGTTAAGGGTGAGCGCAAGGTGATGTACAGCTGACAGACCGGCTCACCACAGAGACACAGAGAAAACCTCTAGCGCTTGTCAAATTTGTGCTCGGTAACAGACGCGTCCCCTTAGTTTGTTAAACCTGCATTTAGATTTTCTCTGTGCCTCTGTGTCTCTGTCGTGAATTATCATTTGGACTCGCATGAAATTACTCGGCATTCTCCTCTCCGGGCGTGGGTCAAATTTTGTCGCTATCGCCGACAGCATTGATGCGGGACGCATCGCAAATGCGCGCCTTGCCGTCGTCATTTCGAACAAAGGAGACGCGCCGGGCATTGCTACGGCGGGGCAGCGCGGGTTGAATACGCTGGTAATTCCATCGAAGAACAAAACGCGCGAGGAACACGACCGCGATGTTGTCGCCGCGCTCAAACAACACAAAGTGGATTTAATTTGCCTCGCGGGATATATGCGCCTGCTTTCGCCGTGGTTCGTGCAGCAATTTCCGCACCAGATTCTCAACATTCATCCGTCATTGTTGCCCGCGTTTCCTGGACTTGAAGCGCAAGAGCAAGCCTTCGCTTATGGGGTGAAAGTTTCCGGGTGCACCGTGCATTTCGTCGATGAAGAGCTTGATCATGGCGCGATCATTGTGCAGAAGACAGTGCCGGTGCTCGATAGCGATGATGAACACTCGCTGGCGGTTCGGATTCTGGAGCAGGAGCATGTTGCGTATACGGAGGCGATCAATGTCGTGCTGGGTGGGAATTTCGAGGTTGCGGGGCGGAGATTAACGAGAAAAAATTCTGGGGTCTAGACTTTTTTCACCATCCTTACGATCGACAAACTTTCTCCGTTGCCGAGCGGGGCTTCAAGATTCTCCAAGGCCGTGTAACCTTTTGCCTTGTAGAAAGCTACACCGCTTAATGTTGCTCCCATCTCGAGGCGCGTGAAACCGGCCTCTTTGGCGGCGTTTTCGCAGGCTTCCAGGATCAGGCCGCCGATGCCGCGGCGTGCCCAGTTCGGATGTACAAAGAACGCCCGAATCTTCGCGGCATCGCGGGCGGGATTGAGCAGCGAATCTTCGCGCGCGGCATATTGGTCGCCTCCATACAACGTCTTACGTTTGCTCCAACCGCCGCAGGCTACAATCTCGAAATCATTCTGTGGCCTTGTAGTCTCCGCTACGAAGTACGTTCCATCCGCGATGAGCTGGCTATCCACGCCATACACCGACTTCAGAGCGCCTTCAATCTGCGCCGGTGAGTAGTCCTCCGCTTGCAGGCCGCGAACCGAGGCTTCGATGATTTCGCGCAAGCGGGGAACGTCGGCTGGGGTCGCCTTTCGGATATGAATGTTCGTCGCCATCACACGCGTAGTCGCCCCCAGCACAATTCTAACTTCTGCATTCTGACTTATGCCTTCTGCTTCCCTATAATGTCCTTTCCCATGTCAACCTTCGCGCCTATCGAGGAACAGCTGACGTATCTGAAGAAAGGCTCCGCGGAAATCATCCGCGAGGCCGACCTGCGGGCCAAGCTGGAAAAGTCGCGTGCCACGGGCAAACCGCTGCGAGTGAAGCTCGGGATGGACCCGACCGCTCCCGATCTGCACCTGGGGCACACCGTGGTGCTGCGCAAGCTCAAACACTTTCAGGATCTCGGCCACACGGCAATTTTTCTGATCGGCGACTTCACGGGCATGATCGGCGACCCGACAGGGCGCTCAGCTACGCGGCCGCCTCTCACGCGCGAACAGATTGAGGCGAACGCGGAGACTTACAAGGCGCAGGTGTTCAAGATTCTCGATCCGCAGAAGACAGTGATCGATTTCAACCGGCGCTGGATGGGAAAGTTCAGCTCTGATGATTTCGTGCGCTTGATGGCGAAGTATACGGTTTCGCAACTGCTGGAGCGCGAGGACTTTCACAAACGTTTTCACGACGAGAAGCCGATATCCGTGCATGAGTTGCTTTATCCGCTGGTGCAGGGATACGACTCGGTTGCGCTGGAAGCCGATGTGGAACTTGGCGGTACTGACCAGAAATTCAATCTGCTGGTGGGGCGCGAGTTGCAGCGGGCTTACGGGCAGGAGTCGCAGGTGGTGCTGACCACGCCGATTTTGGAGGGGCTCGACGGCGTGCAGAAGATGTCGAAGTCGCTGGGAAATGCGATCGGAATTCACGAGCCGCCGCTGGAGATGTACGGCAAGATCATGTCGATCTCGGACGAGATGATGTGGAGGTATTACGAGCTGCTGACGGATGTACAGGTCGCGGACATCGAGAAGATGAAGCGAGAAGCGCATCCGATGCAGGCGAAGAAGGACTTGGCGCGGAGAATTGTGGGGGATTTTCATTCTGGGGAGGAAAGTGCCAAAGCTGCAGAAGATTGGGCGCGGCAGTTTCAGAAGGATGAGGTACCGGAGAAGCTAGAGCTTGTCGATGTGCGACTCGCCGATGTCGAGGTCGACCCTGATGGTCGACACCACGGTGCGGCAGTCTACATTGCTCAAGGTGTGAATCCTGGCAAGCGGCGAGTAGTGCGTCTCGACAAGCTCATTCGACATGCTGGGCTTGCCAGTTCGAATAGCGAAGCGGGTGCAAAGCTAAAGGGCGGGGCAGTTGCTTTCGATGGCACAACCATCGGGGAAAGCAACTTTATCGCTGACATGCCGTTGGACTATTATGTGCCGCTGCGGGTCGGTCGGCGGATGAAAAAAGTCCGATTAGTCGAGTAAGCTGGACGACCGAGGGCGGCTGTCCCTACATGAGTTGTGCTAGGCTCAACCGCGCACATTCGCGCCGCTGCCATCTTCGGGTTGGGATGTTCTGCGAAAAACCTTAAGCCATTCCAGACTGGCCAAACTGGCTGTGAAGAAATCGACTGGCGTATCGGCCTGCCTGCTCCGACCGATCAAGTGGATGTGATCCTGCTTTTCGGCGGCGATGGCACTGTCCACCGTCACTTGAATCAACTGGTGAAGCTTGGCGTGCCGGTTTTGGTGGTGCCTGCGGGAAGTGGAAATGATTTTGCGCGGGCGCTCGGGCTGCGTAGTGTTCGGGATTCGTTGGCGGATTGGATCAGGTTCTGTGCTTATCGGGGTCATATTCAAAGCATCGACCTTGGGGTCATCAGCCCAGTGGGTACCGCGGGCGGGGCGCCCGCGCCGCACTACTTCTGCAGCGTGGCTGGCATTGGACTGGATGCCGAAGTCGCCCGCCGCGCTAATGCCTTGCCTCGCTGGCTGCGCGGACATGGAGGCTACGCGTTGTCTCTGGCTCCCGCACTTTTTCGCTTCGCTCCATTTCCTATGAAGATTCTCATCCCGGAGCAATCCGGTGATTGGATCACGCGCAGCGATCAACCTACGATGCTGGTCGCTTTTGCAAACACTGCGGTATACGGCGGCGGCATGAAGATTGCGCCACATGCGCGGATGGATGATGGCCAGCTCGATATCTGCGTGATCGGCGGCATCGATCCGTTCAAACTCGCGTGTATGTTCCCCATGGTTTACTTTGGCAGGCATCTGAAAATTCGCGAGGTGGAATACTTTCAGGCCGCACACCTGCGGGTGGAAACGGAGAGGCCGCTCGATGTCTACGCCGACGGAGAATTTGTCTGCCGCACACCGGTTGAGGTCACGGTGCAACGCGGAGCGCTAAAAGTGCTCACTCTGTAGCACCGGTGCTAAACTTCTCCCATGGCTGAACGACGTTCGCGCACCCTGCTCTGGATTTTGATTGGGGGAGGAGCATTCTTCCTCTTTGTGCTGGCCGTGTTTTCGCTGGTTTACCTGACGCTGCACGCGGGCAGCAGCGAAGCTTCGTTCAGCGGCTTTGGCGACCGCATTGGGGTGGTCGACCTGGACGGGGTGATTCTCTCGCCGCAGCCGGTGGTGGGCGAGCTCAAGAAATTCGCCGACGACTCTTCCATCAAAGCCATCATTTTGCACGTGAATTCGCCGGGCGGCGGCGTGGCTGCGTCAGAGGAGATTTATCGCGAGGTGAAACGCATTCGCGAGGAAAAAAAGAAGCGCGTTGTGGTGTCGATTGAGACCGTGGGCGCGAGCGGGGCTTACTACATCGCGTCGGCCTCGAACAAGATTTACGCCGACGAGGGCAGCATTGTGGGTTCGATCGGTGTCATTGCTGAGTGGGTGAATTACGGGGATCTATTGAAGTGGGCAAAGCTGAAAAGCGTGGTGATCAAAACCGGCGAGTTTAAGGACACAGGCAATCCTACGCGCGACCTTACCCCCGCCGAGCAGGCGTATATGCAGTCCCTGATCGATAACATGTTTGGACAATTTATCCAGGCCGTGGCCGATGGCCGCGGGATGAAGTTTGACGACGTGAAGGCCATCGCCAACGGCAAAGTTTGGACCGGCGCGCAGGCGCTCGACATGAAGCTGATCGATAAAGTTGGCGACTTTGAGGCGGTGGTGAAGGACACGGCAAAATCTGTAGGCATCTCAGGCGAGCCGACCCTGGTGCATCCGGAGAAAGATCGCAGGACTCTGCTCGACCTGATGCTGGGCGATGTTTCGCAGTATCTGCCCGATGCTTCGAAAATGCTGGAACAGCAAGTTGGGTTTTATTATTTGTGGAAGTAGGGCGCAGAGTTTAGGGCTTGGGGGTTAGGTGTTCGGTTGCCCTGTTCTGCAGGCAATGTGATTTCCGGCGAAAATGTCGGCCAAAGACCTGGTGCCTAAGACCCGACTCTCAACCGTGACTTGCGTACAACCCCTGAAATTTGAGAAGGTTATGAAGGTTCGGGAGTAAAGAGGACACCATGACGAAAGCCGATCTGATCGATGAAGTCTCGCGTTTGGCGGAACTTACGCGCAAAGACAGCGAAGTGATCGTGGAGACGATCTTTGACAGCGTAGTGCGGTCGCTGCGCGCGGGAGACAAAATTGAGATTCGCGGCTTCGGCAGCTTCCGCACCCGGCAGCGCAAGCCCCGCACGGGCCGGAACCCTAAGACCGGGGAAAAGGTCGAAGTGCCTGCCAAGAAGATTCCTTTCTTCAAGCCTAGCAAGGAGTTGAAGGATCTGGTGAATGAAGGGATTGCGGAGGGGGCTGCGGCACCACCAGCTACGGCCGCGCCACCCAGCGCATAGAGATAATGCAGAAGTCAGAAGTTAGAAGTCGGAATGGATACGCTTAATTCTGCATTTTGAATTTTGACTTCTGGCCTTACGCTCGGATTCCCGCCACTGCCATCATTCTTCCAGTTTTGCCTTTCTCGGCGCGATAGGAAAATAGCAGGTCTGTGCGGCAGCTTGTGCACAGGGGCGAAGTTTTGATACTTTTCGCCGGCACACCAACCGCTAACAATTGTTGGCGGTTGGCTTCCACCAGATCGAGGAAGATCTTCTTCGGCAACTCGCTGTGGCCGGGGGCGCGCGCCGTCAGGAACAGCATGGGATATTTTTCCCGGACCTCATTGAATTCTTCGATTTCCCGGAACAGCTTGGCGGCGTAGGCGAATTGCGATTCAAACTTGGCCCGAACTTCTTCACCTACTTCATAACAGCAGCCGTGAATTCCGGGACCGATTGCGGCTTTCAGATCGCGGGCGCGGCTGCCGAAGTGGCGTCGCATCTCGCCCACACCTTTCTCGACGATGCGTTTCAAAGTGCCGCGCCAGCCTGCGTGAAACACGCCGACGGCGCGGTGTTTGGGGTCTACAAGAATGATGGGCAGGCAATCGGCGGTTTGAACGCCGAGCAACAAGCCGGGAGTTGCAGTGATCAGGCCATCGCCGGCGAGCGGCGATTCAGTTGGAGAGTCGACGAAGCGGATGATATCGGAATGAACCTGGCGCAGGGTGATGAGCGGCCAAGGTTTGGATTTGTGATTTGAGTCTCCGTTGGCGCCGAGCTTGCGCAGAAACGCGGCGCGATTGCGCTCGACTGTGGCTCGGGAATCATCTTTGGTGAAGCCGAGGTTGAGCGCGCTGCCGCCGTATGCGCGCGAAACTCCCCCCATCCGCGTGGAAAATCCGTGGATGAACCAGGGAAATGTGCTCAGGTGTGCAGCGTGGAGAATGTTGAGTTTGTCTTGCCCAAGAGCTCGGTTCGTCACCCAAATATGTTACTTGAAGCGGCCACGCGCAGTTCTGCCCTTAAGACAGCAGGGAACGGAGTTGCGCCTTCCTCGCGAGCGAAGGTGCGGAATCCGACTTGACAACGCACTACTCTGTGCTATCTTGAGTGCCTTCCCCGTTGAACTTGTTGCATTCGGTGTACCGGCCCCTAGATCGTTATACGTAGAGATCACAACGGCAAGGCTTTGTATATGTCCAGTCGCATATGCCGGGTAGCGATGGTGGCTACGACTCTTACTTGGGCAGTTGCGGCGGCAGTGGCCCAGGGAGAACCGACCTATCACGACTCTAAGGCGTTTGAAGGAGCGGTTGCTTTCTCGCAAAGTCTTTCTGGCTGGGCACTTCTCATTGCGGGCGGATCGATTGTGACACTTGTGGGAACGTCTTACCACCGTCCTCAGAAACGGCGAGCGAGGCTCATCTACCTGGCTTTCCTGCCAGGCTGGTACTACCTTGGACGTTGTATGTACTTTGGAGTAAACGTTCAGAGAGCCTACCTCGGGTATCTATTTTCGAACCCCATTGGCGACAGACTAATACAGTTCAAGGGTGCCGTGAACGACGATGCCTTGCGCCAGATTCTTGGCATTCAGCATGCCGTGTACTGTTTCGGCGCTTGGCTACTGCTCTATTTGGCTTGGTGGTTATGCAATTCTGACCCTCAGAAAACGAGCGGAGGTGCATGATGAGACGAGCGGGACCAATATTGGCTTGGCTGTTTTTATTTTTGGGCCTCGCAGTTCCCTCGGCGACTGCCGGCGACTGCGATCACTGCGACTGTATCCACCTGCCGTGTCCGGCGGAATGCAAGCCTTGTTGCGGTCTTTCGAGAGGCTTGATCATGTCCAAGAAAGGCAATACGTTCGTCCTAAAAAGTGACGGGAATCTCGCGGAGTTCAAGATCACTCACGATACAAACATCCCCGAGGGAGACATCGCAGAGGGCCATCACGCAACGGTCTACTTTCGAAAATCTGGAGCAGATAATTTGGCGCAGCGGGTAGTAGTGCCGGATGCTGCAGCAAAGTAACAGTGGTCACTGGCGGATAGGTCAAGCCCGGCCTGAGCGCCGGGCAGCCCAGCGTTGTTTTATTCCAGCCAGAAACTTTTTCTTGTCCTCGCGCATTTGGCGGACGAGCGCTTGATTGCCGGTATCTTCATGCGCGGCGGCCCAGAGCACCATTTCCGTGAGCACCGGCGCCAGGCCGATTCCCTTTGCGGTCAGGAAATAAGTTAGCTTGCGCCCATCCGACGGATCGGGTTCCGAGGCAATAATTCCGTAATCCGTTAGCTTCCGCAGACGGTCGGCCAGAATATTGGTGGCGATGCCTTCGTAGCACTGCATGAATTCTTTATAGCTGCGGAAACCTCTCAGCATCATGTCGCGAATGATGAGCAGCGACCAGCGGTCGCCCAGCATTTCCACCGAAGCGTTCAGCGGGCAGCCGGAGCGACGTTTTGGAGATGTTATGTTTCGTGACATCTTTTTTCACGATAAATTATTGCTTGTAAATTGCAAGTGAAATGTGAATACTGTTCGACACCGCCGTTTGGCATCGATGGATGCCAGAGACAATGAGTGAGAAAGCAAAGGAAGCGAACATGAAGGTTATGGGATGGAAGAAAGCGTCTCTTGCGGGCCTCCTGTCAGTTGCTGTCCTATCGAGCATTGCGGCAGCTCAAGACAAGCCTAAGGAACCCACGAAGGAAGTGCACTTAGTAAACGCTTCCACGCCGCGCGAGCGGCAGATCGAACTGGCCTTGAGCGCGGCCCCAACCGAGGTATCGACTAAGGCCACAGTATATATTTTGGGGCCCAAAGGGTACGAGAAAGTTCGCGAAGGCACGAATGGGTTTAATTGTTTGGTGGAGCGGTCATTTAAAGGAACAACGCAGACTTCGTCCGCGCCCGCGTGCTTCGACGCCGAAGGCAGCCGAACTCTTATGCTCACTTACCTGCGCAAAGAAGAAATGCGAGCAGGGGGCAAGTCAGAGGCGGAGATCAAGGATGACATCGACAAGGGATATAAGGATGGCCGATTCAAAGTGGCTGGGCCAGGTTTCCTTTACATGATGTCGGATGAGAACTATGTCTATGATGACCAGTCCAAGCAAAGCGGTTTCGTGCCCCCGCACTTGATGTTCTATGCCCCTTATAAAACCGCGAAAGACGTTGGATATGATTCGATCTCGCCCACCATGGTGCCTTATCTGACGTACCCCGGACCGCAAGGACTGCTTGTCGTAATGGCAAAGAAGCCGCCCGAGGATGGCTCTTCTGGCGATTCCCATAAGCACTAGCGTTATTTGTTTTGGAAATCGGAAGCCACACGGTGATCTATGAAGAACGTGCTGTGTTTTATCCTTGTTGTCATTACTTGCCTTGTGCTGCTGGCCGCCGCGCCTGACGAAAAAGCGCCCAAGCCGCAATATGACGAGAAAGGCCAGCTTATCCGGCCTGCCGGCTATCGCGAATGGATGTTCCTCTCCGCTGGATATGGTATGAACTACAGTCCCGCGCCCGGTGGTCACGAGATGTTCACCAACGTCTTTGTGCAGCGCTGGGCTTACAACGAATTTGCGAGCTCTGGGAAGTGGCCGGAGCAGACCACGTTCGTGATCGACGAACGGGATGCGGCAAGCCGCAGTTCCATCAACCAGAAGGGCCATTATCAGACCGATCTGATGGGGCTGGCCGTCGAGGTGAAAGATTCGGCGCGGAACCCGGATACTTGGGCGTACTACGCTTTCGACGCCGACGGCAAAACGTCCGAGGCCATGCCCAAGGGCAATGGCTGCTGGTCGTGCCACGACGCTCATGCCGCCGTCGAGCACACGTTTGTGCAGTTCTATCCCACACTGAAGGTAATGGCAAAGCAGTTCGGGACATACAACGCGGCGCGGGAGCAAGTGGCACAAGTGAAGTGAAAAAGACGGGGAATGGTATTGGCCTGACTATCCAAAGCTCAGACGGGCATTCCTGGAACAAAAGGAAACAGCGAAGATGAAGCTGACAAGAACGCTGGCAGGTTCGATTCAAGCGGCAGTGAGAAGCTGCGCTCTGGTTATCTTGCTGAGCTCGGCATGGCAAGCGCAAGCAGCAGACTCCAAAGCACCTTATTCGAACATGGCCCCGCTTGATCAATACTTGATGACGGATCGGAATGCCGAGATAGCCCTGGCGCGTAGCGCGGCACCGGAGTCCATCTCAAAAGATGCCGAGATCCTGGTCCTGGGGCGACGCGGCTACGAGACGGCGGTCAAAGGCCAGAACGGTTTCGTATGCGTCGTGGAACGATCATGGATGGCTCCCTTCGACGACCCGGAGTTTTTGAACCCCGATCAGCGGCTTCCGCTTTGCCTCAACCCGCCGGCCGCACGATCCCACCTGCCACTCACTTTCAAGATGACCGAGTTGGCAATGGCTGGACGATCCAGAACTCAGATGTTCGACGGCATCAAGGCCGCATTCGACAAGAAAGAATTGCCTCTGCCGGAACCGGGCGAGGTGTGCTACATGATGTCGAAGCAACAGTACTTTGGGCGCAAGTACGGGAACGCGGACCCTCATTTGATGTTTTGGGTTCCCAAGACAGATGATATGTTTTGGGGCGCAGGCCTTCCTGGCTCCCCCGTGTACGTGCATCAATATTCGCCGGAGCCGATTACCGAGTTCATCATTTCAGTCGCCAAGTGGTCGGATGGAACGGCTGCCCCCGCGGACTGACGCTTGAACTCAATGGGAGCGAAGGCTAAGCTTTACTAATTTCTAACTTCACTGGTGATAAAGGAGAAATGTATGCAAATGAATCCCTATCTCTATTTCGATGGCAACTGCGAGGCTGCGTTCAAATTTTATGAAAAGGTTCTCGGCGCCAAGATCGATGCCTTGATGACTCACGAAGGAACGCCGGCCGGGGAGCATGTGCCGGCAGAATGGCTAACAAAAATTCTGCACGCTCGTTTGACGATTGGCGAGCAGGTGCTGATGGCATCGGATGCGCCTCCGGGACGTTTCGAGAAGCAAGCAGGCTTCTCGCTGAACCTTGGGTTTACCGATGCGACGGAAGCGGAGCGTATTTTCCATGCGCTGGCGGAAAACGGGAGTGAGACGATGCCGATCGCGGAGACATTCTGGGCAGTGCGATTTGGCATGCTCGTGGATCAGTTCGGTATCCCGTGGATGGTTAACTGCGAAAAGGCGGCGGAGAAGGCCGCTTAAGCACATCGATCGCAAGAAAACTTCGCCGCGCGGAACGCATGGCGCGGGAATCTCAACCAGCAGAGCCCGAGGAGAAATGAATATGGCAACCAGTACGGTCGAGCATCCGAAAGTCGTATTGCGGGCGGAGTGGCTGGCCGCGCGCAGAGATCATCTCAAACGGGAAAAAGAACTCACTCGCGCCGTGGATGAACTACACCGGCAACGCCGCGAGTTGCCGTGGATGAAAGTGGAAAAACGGTATGTCTTCGACGGGCCGAATGGGCAGGAAACGCTCGCCGACCTTTTCCGGGGACGTAGTCAATTGATCGTCCGGCACTTCATGTTTGGTCCGGGATGGAAGGAAGGATGCGTAGGCTGCTCGTTCGCCTCAGATCACTCTGAGGGCGCGCTGGTACATTTGGAGAATCACGATGTCGCGTATGCCGCGGTTTCGAGGGCGCCGTGGGCGCAGATCGAGCCTTTCAAAAAGCGCATGGGATGGAATTTTCATTGGGTGTCGTCTTACGGCAACGAGTTTAACTACGACTATCACGTGTCCTACCCGAAAGAGGACGCAGCCAAAGGGAAGGTTTTCTACAACTACGAAATGATCGACTTTGTAAGCGAAGAATTGTCGGGTCTCAGCGTGTTTTACAAAGATGACGACGGCAACATCTTCCACACGTACTCCTGCTACGCGCGCGGCGACGAAAAGATTGTGAGCACCTACATGCTGCTCGATCTGACTCCGAAAGGTCGTAATGAGACGAATCAAGGAAATCTAACGGATTGGGTTCGCCACCATGATAAGTATGGAGCGGGCGGCTTTGTGGACTCGACGGGGCGGTACCGGGAGGCAGAAGAGAAAAAAGGCTGCTGCCACGAATCGTAATTCATCTTTGCCTGGAGGAACTTTGCATCAAGCTTCGACGTCTTCCGAAAACTCGAAAGGCATGCTCTGGACAGGCCGTATTCTTAGCGCGCTCGCCATTCTGGTGTTTGTGTTCACAGCATCGTTCGGTTTAGTAAAACCCGACATCGCCAAGCAGGGCTTTGTGCATTACAGCTATCCCGAGGGCGCAATGACGCGCATTCTTATCGCAGAGATCGTGTGTGTACTGCTATATGCGATCCCGCAAACTTCGGTGCTGGGCGCCATTTTGTTGACGGGATATTTGGGTGGCGCTGTCGCTACGCATTTTCGGGTGGGAGAGCCGTTTTTTCTGCCTCTCGGTGTTGCGATCATTATCTGGCTCGGATTGTTCTTCCGGGAGAGACGGTTGCGTGCTCTTGTGCCTCTGCGAAGTTCTCCGCCGGCATAACAGGAAGGATTCGCATGAGCTAGTATCGGCGAAGACATTTGGGGCGGGGCTGCTTCGCTATCAGAAAGCCGAAGGAAAATATTTTAAGAGACGGAAGCCATGAGCACGGTACGAGTTCCGGTGGGCACGCGCAAGGGCGCATTTATTCTGACGGCGGACGGCAAGCGCGAGCAGTGGGAGGTGAGCGGGCCAGTCGAGCTTTGCTCTACTGGACAGCCGAGGGCGGCTGTCCCCACACGAGCATCTACACGCGCGGAATTAATGCTGCATTAGGTAAGCAATTTGCTCCCGCTGCATCGCTCCGCTATAGTTTTATCAGCCATGTTTAAGGATTTCGTCGCCACCGATCGCTGGACTAAGAAGCAGGTTCACTGCATTTATCAGGCGCTGATCGTTGCCATCGCTACGCGCCATGCCGATGCCGTCGATGTAAAGTTTCTGGTGGATGGACGAACGGTGTGGGTGGCTTTGCCGCATCCGGCTTGGGTGGAATACAAAAAGCGTACGGGCAAGGCCATCACGGACGCTCTAGCGGTCGAGATTGCCGGGCACTATTTGCAGGCCGCGCTGGCCGCTGGTGAGGGTTTGGGGCGCGAGATGTATTCGCTTACGGTTGAGGAGACGCTGGCTCACTTGGAGGCTGCGGTGACAGCGATGCAGGCGGCGGTTACCGCATAGCCATTCGCTGCCGCGCGTCTCGCTCGCGGCGGGGCTTCGCTCTGGGACAGCCGAAGCGGCTGTTCCCACGTGAGCATGTCCAGCTACAGCGTCGTTTCTATCTGCAGGCTTTCGATCATCTCATCGAGCGTCTTCTGCTCGGCCTCCCTTTTCTGCTGCAGATCGGCAATTTCGTGGTGCAGCGACTGCACGCGATCTTCCTGCTCGTTCAGTTCGTGTACGTACCGCGCCACCAGCGTTTTTTCTTCCGCGCTGCCTTTCAGGGCTTTCATGTTTTCGCGGACGCGTTGCTGGTCTTCCGAGATTCCCGATATCTTCGACTTGCGCGACGACACATCTGCGTCGAGCGCAGCGATGCTGTTCTTCTGCGCAATTACCTTACGCAGTGCCTGCTCTATGGCAGGATTGATCATCTTCTGCGAGAGGAAGAATTTGATTTGGTCATCGGTAACATTTGAGAGTTGGTAGCTATTAGTAACCGGTCTATATTCCTTGACGTCCAGCGTCGTGGTTTCCTTGGGCTGCACGGTAAGGCGGAAGCGATGGAATGAGGCGGAGCTTTCCGCAGGTTTGTCATCATCGTCGGTAAGTTTCCAGCCGGAGCGCGCCGGATGTTCGATAACCACCGTACGCGGCGAAGTATCGCGGTTGCGGATGGTGTAGGTGTTTTCTTCGCGCTCCTGAGTGGATTGCATCATAGCGCCGTGGGAGATGATCACTTTGGTGACGCGCTCTTTTCCGGGTTTCTGTTTGGCATCGACGAGTACGCCGAGATCGGCGGCATAGGAAAGCAAACGCTTTTCGCCCGGTTTGATCGGGTCCATCAGGCCTTCGCCGGCGAAGGCGTCGCCCTCCAGCACGTTGAAGCTGCCGCCATCGAGCGTGAGCGCGCTGGTATTATCGACCCAGAGTGCGCGCAGGACGGCACTTTCCGAAGGATTCCAGACCGAAACTTTTTCGGCATCGATTCGGGCTTGCAGAATCGGAACCAATGCCGACTGGTTCTTGCGGATGGTGACGCGATCCTGGAGCTTGTATTCAAAGAGGTCGCCGAGGTCGCGGGTTTGAGCGGTGGTGGTGGCGGCTTCGAGCTGATCGGCGTCTGCGGCGAGCCACTGCTTGTAAGCTCCGCCCACCCGAAAGGCTCCGCCGCCTATGCCACCGCCGGAGCCAGAGCCTACCCCGCGCCACTGCCCATTGCCATCTGTGACTGGGCCTTGGCAGCGATTCCTCCGATAATTCCTCCCCCGACGCCGCTCGCACCGCTAGCGCTCGTCATGGAAGATGCTGCAACCTGGCCGTTCACGACCTCAGTTTCCATTGTGGCTTCATGCGTCTGCGGGGTGATCATGGCATTCTGCGGCAACGCCACTACCGGACGGCGCGTGTAGTAAGGCTGCGAAAGCTCCTGCACAAAAGATTGCGGCGCTCCCGCCACCAGCGACAACTCAACGTTCTTCCAGTCTTCTCCGACGGTGTTATCCACGATGGCCCAGCCTTGCAGCAATGGCTTGCCTTCGTTCGGGATCACGATTCGGTAAGTGCTCTTCCACACCGGTACTTCGCTGATGTAGCTGACCAGCAGATTGCGCTCGCCTTCGCCGGCGGTGGAGATGGTCATGCGGCGAACGTCCTGGTCTCGGGTGGAGGCAACCAGACCCAAATATTTTCCGACTTCATCATTCACATCTTTTTCGGCGACGCGCACGCTGGTGGAGGGAGTGAGATCGAAGACGCGAACTTCTCCGCTGTCACTGACAATGGAAATTTGATCGACGGTGATCTTTTGATCGCCTTTGATCGCGATGTCGCGCTCATCGATGCTGAGCAGGCGGCCGGATGCGCTTTCCGATCCGTCGCGTACTTCGAGACGCGCACCGCGCAGGGCGTCGAGAAATTGCGCGGTGGTGGGATTTTCGCCGACGGGCAGATGCAGAGAGCCGAGACGGCGTTCGAGGGGCACGTTGGAGTTGTAGCTGACGCCGGTGATGCGTCCTTTGCCAAGATCGAGGACAGTCAGGGATTTCAGCACATCGTTCAGTTGCGCAGTGGTGAAGTCTACGTTGACATCCTGGCTGCCGCGGACCTGGCCGGCGTGCTCAAAGTAGCCGACTCCATTCTTGTAAAGGATCACGCGGGTTACAGGCAGACGTGCGGCGGAATCGGCCGCATCGGCAGGAGTGGGAGTTTCGCGGAACACGTATCGGCTAGATGAAACTGATGCAAGCGAGAGCAACAGCACGACAACTTTCAGAGAACGCATGGTTCCTCCGTCGAGTTGGGGGCCGCTCGTCAAAGATAGAACGTGTGGGGCGAAGTGTTCTTGCATGAGTGTTCCGTCATGACGAAGCGGCTTTTCAGGGATTTAGACACCTGAGCGGGGTCTCTGGATGCGTGGATGCAAGCCGCGTGTTTGGAGATGGCTGAGGCTTTAGCTGGCGGCGCAGTGCGGAGCGGGCGGTTATGCCTTCTTGAGAAGGCGTGTCAGCCAGATGAGGAAGATGGCACCGATGATGGCGACCACGATGCTGGCGATAATGCCGCCTGCAGGGTAGATGCCAAGCGCGTTGAAGATCCATCCGCCGACGACTGCGCCGACGATGCCGAGGACGATATCCATAGCCGCACCATAGCCGCCGCCTTTCATGATCTTGCCAGCAGCCCAGCCCGCAATCAGTCCAACGATAATCCAATAAATCAAACTTGTGAGCATGCGATCCCCCTCTGCGTCGCCGGAATTCTTAGTGGCCGGAGAGTAGTGCTCCCCAGACGATCTGTCAAGCTTCCGTTTCGTTGGCAGTGGTGCCGTCTGTGGTTAAATCGAATTATGTTTGCCCGTAAGATTCGCGTCGCGTATGAAGAGCACGGAAAGAAGTTGCCGTGTCCGCTGAAGTGGCTGGACAGCTTCTCCATGCGCAACTTCACGAATGCCAGTGTGTTCGACAATACATTGCCGGTCGCTGATGGGCAGATGGAGATCGGCACTGCGGTTCCGCTGGAGCAACTTCGGGAGGCAATGGAAGATTGGTTTCGGCGGAAGGGCTATTTGCCCAAGGACTCGAAGTTGTCACTGGATGAGAAGTGACAACAGGCGGAGACTAGCGGGGGATTTGGTTTTGCCTGCGAACAAGGTGAAGATAGTGGGGCGTGGATCGGGGGAATCTGAAAGGGCGAGGCCGATTCGGGAAGTCATCTGGATTGGGAAGCCCAGAGCCGGAGACCAAAGATTATATTGTAAAGTTTTCACAATATTAGTGGTGCAACAGCAACCTTCCGGGGCGTGAGGTTGTCCAATTCTATACAGTCGCTACCATAGCGTGTGGCACTGTATTTGCTAGAGATAGGTACTTGGAGGTGCGGATATTATGAGCTACAAATCTCAGCTCAACCCCCTGTCCGGCACTTGCGATAAACCGATGCGGTTGCCCATCCGGGGTTCGTGGGGATCAGCCCCCGCGGATTCGGGTGACATGAAGTTCCTGCGCTCCTGGCTGGTGTATGACTCGGACATTCAGAGCAGCTTGGCAGCAGGACAAAACAACCATAACCGGTTTCTGGGGCTGGCGCTGTTGGTCGGTATCAGCGCGAGCTTCTGGGCCGGGATAGGGTTGATGATCGCGCGGGTTTGGAAGTAAAGCCTGTCGACTTTGATGATTGTGCCGTCCCCTTGGGGACTCGTTCCTCTTTGCTGCTTCACCCTGCACTTACTTGCAGGGCCTAATATTCCGCCCCCTCGGGGCTGGAACGTAGTGATTCCGCTCCGATACTTTTCCCACCGTCCGTTTCTGATCGCTTTCTAATAATGCAGCAGCGATGTGACTTCGTAGCCTTTCAGCTTGTCGCGGCCGTGGAGGAAATCCAACTCCACCACAAAACCTAGCCCTGCAATTTCCGCGCCTAGCAACGTTGCGAGTTTGGCTGTGGCTTCGGCGGTGCCCCCAGTAGCCAGCAGATCGTCTACGATCAGCACGCGCTGGCCTTTCTGGATGGAATCCTTATGCATCTCCAGCGAGTTCGTTCCGTATTCGAGGGCGTAATCGAACTTCACGGTTTCGGCAGGAAGTTTGCCGGCCTTGCGCACCGGGACGAATCCGGCATTTAGACGGTAAGCGAGCGCGGGAGCGAAGATGAAACCACGCGCTTCCATGCCGAGGACTAAATCGATCTTCTGGGCGACGTATTGTTCGGAGAGTTGGTCGACGAGCGTGGCGAAGCCAGTCTTGTCTTTCAGCAGCGTTGTGATGTCGTAGAAAAGAATTCCCTTCTTGGGGAAATCAGGCACTTCGCGGATGAGGCGCTTGAGTTGGTCGGAGTTCAAACTTGAGGACAATCTACCAGGCTCCTTCGATGCGAAATGAATTGATTCCAGCTACCGGACGGGCTTCGGATTCTTCGACAGCATCGACGCGGGCCGCGCGCGGACCTTCGTGAAGTCGCGAGCGTAAGCTGAAAAGCTGCTCGCGCGTGCCCTGAACTAGGACTTCAACGCTACCATCGGCGTTGTTACGTACCCAGCCGGCGATGCCGAGGATGTGGGCCTCGCGCTCGACGAACCAACGGAAGCCTACCCCCTGAACGCGTCCGCAGACCACAAAGCGGCGGGCTTCGATCGGCTTGTTAGCGGAGTTCATACTCTGAAAACTGTCATCCTGAGCGTAGAACCAACTTCGCGAATGCGAAGTTGATTCGTAGTCGAAGGATCCCTTCGATCTCAACCTGTCCCCGCAATTTCAGGAAACTCTAAAACCGCGCCTTACGTGAGAAGGCCCTGTCAGGCTGCGGCCACTGTCAAGCTATAGGGATCCTTCGACTCCGCAGACGCTACGCGACGCTTCCGCTCCACTCAGGATGACAATTACGCCCGCGACAGATAAACGCCCTCGGCGGTATCTACCTTGATCTTCTCGCCTTCGTTGATGAAAGGCGGAACCTGCACTACCAGGCCGGTTTCGGTCTTCGCGGCCTTGGTGACGCTCGAGGCGGTCGCGCTCTTCAGTCCGGGCTCGGTCTCGACCACGGTGAGGATCACGGTCTGCGGCAGTTCAATTCCCACGGCTTTGCCATCGAAGAATTCAACTTTGATTTCCAGGTTCTCGATCAAGTAATCCACGGCGCCGCCCAGAACATCCTTGGAGAGATGAGTCTGCTCGTAATTCGCCGTATCCATGAAGTAGTAGTTATCGCCGTCGGCGTAGAGGAACTGCATGTCTACTTCATCCACATTGACCTTTTCGATGGGATCGGGCGAGCGGAAGCGGTGCTCGAACATGGCGCCGGTACGCAGGTTGCGCAGCTTGGCCTGGATGAAGGCGCGCAGGTTGCCGGGGGTGCGGTGTTCGACGGCGAATACGGAGTGCAGATCATTGTTGTGCTTGATGATCATGCCGGGGCGCAGTTGCGTGGCAGGGATCGACATTGCTTGAAACTATCTCCTTCAAATAAATGCGGTTTGCTGAGCTAACGGAAGGCGGGCAGGCCACATTTTCCGCCGCACACGAGGACCGAAAGGTTGATTCTACACTCGCTGCGCGAGAAAGAAAACCTTTCCAGAGTCCAATTCATCCCAACTGGACCGTAGTTGGACCATAGTTGTCCTGGGGCAATGCGGGCGCCACGTCCGGAGGACTAGAATCAGGGCTGGCAAATCATCGCCGGCATTCGAGCACGCTTAGTGGTTTTGCTGTGCAGGAAATGAGGGCAACATCATGCGCTTTGGACGTTATGAATCTTCTGATAAAAACAATGCAGGAACGGCAGTCACTTTCTTTCTGATTGGGCTTGGGGCCGGGGCATTGGCTGCTCTGGTGCTCGCTCCCAAGACCGGGAAGCAGTTCCGCCGCGACCTGAAGCGAGGCTATGAGGACGCCAGGGAAACGCTGCAGGATTGGGGCGAGGAAGCGCGGGACCGCGTGCGCGACGCCAAGGAGCGCGTACGCGATGTGGCGGAGCGCGGCGCCGATCTGGCGGAAGAACTGCGCGATACGGCACGCGAGAAGGTCGAACCGCTCCGGCGGGTTATTAATCGCGGGTAGCGTTCGATCCTTGCCTGGGCATCTGAATCTCTCAGCCGAAGATTTGCACGAAGAATCTTCCGATCCGCCTTAAGAAGCCGTGGTGCTCCGGTTTGGGCTGAACGCTGTCTGGAGCGGGCGGCGGTTGTATCTGCAACTGGAATTGGGCGGGCGAAGCCGGCCGCTCCATCACAGGTAGAGCTGTAGCCTCGTCCGGGGGCGCTGGCGCATCAACCGCGCGCTTCTTCGCGTGGAAGACAAAGGGCGCATCCACCGAGATGTGCGGCTCACCGGGCTGGGAGGGCGGCAGGGACCGCGTTTCTGGACCGCTGGAAAGAACCTGGGGCGCATTGCCGGAGTTCGCGGTCATGTTAGCTGGCTCATTCGCCGCCCCCGATGAATTGTCGCCAGGCGTGAGTTTGGGATTTGCTGGCAGGTCGACTTCTGAAGCTGAAGCCCCACCAGCTTGCATTACGGGAACTGGCGGCGGGCAACCGCACTCGAGCGGCACGTTGCTATCTACTTTATCGATCCTCCCGGAACGAAAGACGGCCTGCTCGGTTGGTTTCACCTGGTACACGCGGTCTCCCATCAACTCGGAAACAATCGCCGAGGAAGAATTTCCCATCAGGCCGCGCACACAAGTATTGCCATGAGAGTCTGTGCTGATGGCGAAATCAAACTCTCCCGGTCCCGCGAATAAGATGCGGAAGTCGGGAGTGAGCACGGTATCGGCTGATTCGTTGAGTGAGTAATGCGTCTCCAGCGCGCCTGTACTCATGCCCAGCATCAAGTCTTTCGTATTCTTCGAAGGCGTCACCGAGAGTGTGGTGCCGGGGCAGACGCGAACCTCACCACCTCCGGTCAAATGCAATACCGCGGTGTCGGCGCCGGCAATTAGAATGGATCCGGCGGTAACGCGTTTCCCGGCTAGCGTGAGGTCGCCAGCCCCACCGGTCACGGGAACGATCGTCGGTGTTGCGGCCTGGGCAAGAGATAGCACTTGCGGAGGCTGGAATGGCGACTTCTTGCCGGCAGCTTTCTGATCTTCGTTCGAATCTCCCGAAGGCTTTAGGCGGACCATCAAACGGTTGCCGGCTTCATCCCAGGAATAGCCGTAGGGAGCCAGAAGGTCGAGCACGATCCGCATTACGGGAGGGTCGTCCTGGAATTGTTCGGCGCGAATCGCCAGAATGTTTTCATGCTGCACAGGAATTTTTTTATGATGCAGTCCGGTGCGGGCATTCGATAGGTCGATGACCAAACGCGGAGGCGAGGCGAGGAATTGAACCGTCGGCACCACGGGGCGGGTCGAAAGAATCTCGAGTGCGGGGACCCCTCGATCGTGCACGACGCGAACCCTGGTAACAACCGCGGCGGCGGGCTTAGGAGAATTCGCCCCCGGCGAGGATGCTTCCGGAGCGGCGATTTGTGCAATTGTCGTTTTCCCTGGAGCTGTCCCTACAGCGGTCCCTGGAGCGGCCAGCCACGCCAGCAGCACAATACTAACCAATTGAACATCCGGTCGCGGCAATAAAATCCCCTGAGAACTCTTCTGAATGGAACCTTATCACTTGTGAGAAAAGCAGAGAAGAGGCGTGCGGGTAAATAAAGACTCTTTCACAACGGCGATTCCCAAAGCGTAGAAGAGCGTCACGGCAATCGCTTCAGCTCCCGGGAAGAAATTCGTATTCTTCAATGACCGCGGCAACGGCCATTTTGCCATTGTTGTCCCCATTCTCAACCCGCACGATGCGGCCTTTGCATTGCACGCGAATGCTTTCGGTGAGCGTGATTTCAGGCGGGAGCGTGAGAGTGAAGCCGATGGGCGACCCCTGCTCGATGGGCGAGTCCAAATAAAAACTGATGCCGCGCGCGCTTACATCGCGGATCTGGGCTGACTCGTTAGTGTTTAGGTTTTCTCCCCGGGCGACCGCTACTGGAATCCGGAGCGCGAACCGTCGTGCAGCCCTTTTTTCCTGGGCTTCTGCCATGTGTACTCCCCAAGCTAATAAAGTGGCGTTAGACCTATGCTTCCAACTAATGCTGAGAAGAATGCCGTTTAATATAAATTCCGTCAATACCACCCTTGGGGAGGCGAATGGCACGTTGGAGTAAGAAGCACGAGGTTAAACATAGACGAAAGCTGCGTTAAACTGAATGTAGGACGGTCCCAGTGGTCTTCGTACTCGACAATTACGATTCCTTTACCTACAACCTGGTTCAGTATCTGGGAGAACTCGGCGCGCAAGTGGAGGTTCGACGCAACGATCAGGTTTCCGTTGCTGAGGTTGAAGCCTTGCAACCGGAGCGCATCGTAATCTCGCCGGGCCCGTGCACGCCGCAGGACGCAGGCATCAGCATTGAACTGATCCGGCACTTCGCGGGCAAGGTGCCGATTCTAGGTGTTTGCCTGGGACATCAGGCCATGGGCGCGGCTTTTGGCGGGCGGGTGGTGCGCGCTCCGCACCTGATGCACGGTAAGACCAGCGCCGTCACGCACGACAACAAAAGCATCTTCCACGGCCTGCCCACGCCTATGACAGCCACTCGCTACCACTCGCTCATCGTGGAAGAAAAAAATCTTCCGGCAGAACTGGAAGTCAGCGCATGGACTACGGAAAAAGATGGAAGCCGGACCATCATGGGCCTGCGGCACCGAAAGTTCGCGGTCGAGGGAGTGCAGTTTCATCCGGAGAGCGTGCTTACGGATGCGGGGAAGGGGCTGATCGGGAATTTTCTAGAAGTCGTCAGTCACTGACCACTGCCTCTCGCCTTTTCCACCGCCCTCAGCAGCGCCTGCGCCTTGTTCATCGATTCTTCAAACTCCCGTGCGGGATTGGAATCCGCAACGATGCCCGCTCCCGCCTGCAAGTATGCGTGCTTGCCCTGCATGAGCATGGTGCGGATGCCGATGCAGGAATCCAGGTTCCCGGCAAAATCGGCATAGAGCACCGAACCACCATAGATGCCGCGGCGCACCGGCTCCAGTTCTTCGATGATCTGCATGGCGCGGACTTTGGGAGCGCCGCTCAGCGTGCCAGCGGGGAAACAGGCGGCGAAGGCGTCGAGTGCGCCAAGATCCTTGCGCAGCTTGCCTTCAAGCGCCGAGACCAGATGCATAACGTGGGAGTAGCGCTCCACGTACATCAGGTCTTTTACTTTGACCGAGCCGTACTCGCTGACGCGGCCGAGGTCGTTGCGGCCAAGGTCGACGAGCATGACGTGCTCGGCACGTTCCTTTTCGTCGGTCAGCATCTGCTGTTCGAGGCGCAGGTCTTCGGCCTCGTCGCGGCCGCGCGGATGCGTGCCAGCGATCGGGCGGTATTCGAGTTTGCGTCCGGTCACGCGCACCAACATTTCTGGAGAGGACCCGAGGATTTGGGTCTCGCCCATGCGCAGAAAATAAAGATACGGCGAAGGATTCACTTGGCGCAGAGCGCGATAAAGATCGAACGGGTCAATGCCGGGAACGAAGTCGAGGCGCTGCGAAAGCACGACCTGAAAGATATCGCCGGCGGCGATGTATTCTTTGCACCGCTCCACGCTGCGCAGAAATTTCGCGCGCGTGGTTCCGGCGTGGATCTTGAGTTTCCCCAGCTTGGCTTTTGAGGATTTGCGCCACATCGCTGGACGCAGACCTGCAGCTAGTTTTCTTTCGAGAGCGGCAATGTCGCGCACGGCGCGGTCATAGGCGCGCCGGGGATTTTCCTTGGAAACGTCGGCCGCTGCCACGATGTGAATCTGGTGGCGCAGGTGGTCGAAGGCCAGCAGGCGATCGAAGAACATCAGCTCGCAATCCGGCAGGGAGAGATCGTCTTTAGCGTGTTCGCCAATCTTTTCCAGTTGGCGCACCACGTCGTAAGAAAAATAGCCGACGGCCCCGGCGGTGAACGGCGGTAGCCCGGGGATCGAAGCTGGCTGGTGTTCGTTTAACAGCAGCTTGGCAAATTCGAAGACGCTGCCTTCGTGCCGTTCGCGATGTCGTCCGCGTTCGATCTCAATGGCCGAACCGCGCGCCCGCAGCCGCATGTAGGGGCGAACTCCCAGGAAGGTGTAGCGGCCTACTTGTTCGCCACGCTCGGCGGACTCCAGCAAAAACGCGTGCGGCTCGTTTTCGGCAATTGATAGAAAGGCCGAGACCGGCGTGAGCAGATCGGCGCTCACCGATTTCACAACCGGCACCAGCGTGGCCGATCGCGCCAGGCGCGAGAATTCCTTGAAGTCAGGGCTAACCATGAAAGGCGTAGGGCATGTATGAAGGATGAGGCTCGCCCAACTCGGCGCTGCCTCGCGGTTCATTATAGACACGCGGGTTCGCTGATATGGTGGGTCAGCGATATAGTAACTGGTGAACCAATCCGGCAATTGACGAGCGCGCGCCTATCATTGGAAGATACAGGGACGTCATCAAGCAGTCGGGCCCCGTGCGGTTCACGAACCTATGCGGATTAAGTTCTGGGGCGTGCGCGGTTCCACGCCAACGCCACAACCCGAGAACATGCGCTATGGAGGCAATACCTCCTGCGTCGAAGTGCGCCTCGGCGACCAGATTTATATCTTCGACTGCGGCACCGGCTTCCGCGTGCTCGGCCAGCAACTGCAAAGTGAATTTGGTGAGCGGCCGTTTTCAGCCCAAGTTTTCGTTTCGCACTTTCATTGGGACCACATTCAAGGCATGCCGTTTTTCCGCCCGTTGTATGCCAACCCGGAGAACCGGTTCCTCTTCCAGTGTTCCAACCGTACGCGGAGCCTCAAACAAGTTTTGTCCGATCAGATGGCCGCGCCTTACTTTCCCGTGGATATCGGCCAGATGCAGGCCAAGCGCGACTTCTACGACATTGAGGCTGGACGAACGACGATCGATGAAGGCGTCCAACTGCAGACCGCATGGCTCAATCATCCCCAGGGATGTATGGGCTTCCGTCTCGAGACCAAAGATGGAATTCTGGTCTATGCCACTGACAACGAGCCCGGCGACGCAGTTTTCGATAAGGCCGTGCGCAAGCTGGCCGAAGGTGCGGACATTCTTATCTACGACGCGCAGTACCTTCCCGAAGAATACGAGGCCCACCGCCGCGGTTGGGGGCATAGCCACTGGCGCGAGGCCGTGAACGTGGTGATGGAGAGCGGCGCCAAGGAGCTGGTTTTATTCCATCATGATCCGGAGCACACCGATGCGGTGATCGACAAGGTCGTAAAGGAAGCGCGCAATTACTATCCCAAGGTGCGAGCGGCGTCTGAGGGGATGGAGATTAAGTTGTAGAATTCTGTAAGTAACTCAGTTTCATTATGGGATTCCTCCCAGCACCGTTTGCCTTGCTTCTCTCCCATCCCGGCTCATATACTCTGAACGTTTGGCCGTTCGAGCTGGGAACTCGCCCCGGTACCCGGCCAACGCCTCGAATCGCAATTATTCCGGAGACCTCATTATGACTACGATGACCGCCGATCCGCATGTTGATAAAGAAAGTAATCCATGGGAGTCGCAGCGGGCGCGCTTTGACCTGGCTGCGCAGAAGCTCAACCTCGATGACGGCTTGTGGCGGGTGCTCCGCTATCCCAACCGCGAGCTTACTGTCTACATCCCGGTGCAGATGGATGATGGGCATCTTGAGGTCTTCACCGGATTTCGGGTGCAGCACTCGATTGCGCGCGGGCCGGCTAAGGGCGGCATCCGCTATGCCCCCGATGTCACGCTCGACGAGGTGCGCGCACTTGCCAGTTGGATGACGTGGAAGTGCGCCGTGGTTAACATTCCTTTCGGCGGCGCCAAGGGCGGAGTGATCTGCGATCCGCACAAGATGTCGATGGGTGAAATTGAGCGCATGACGCGGCGCTATACCTCGGAGTTGATCGAATTCATCGGGCCTGAGAAAGACGTGCCTGCGCCCGACGTCAACACCAACGAACAAATCATGGCGTGGATGATGGACACCTACTCCATGCACATGCGGCAGACGGTCACTGCGTGCGTGACCGGGAAGCCCATCAACATCGGCGGTTCGCGTGGACGGCGCGAAGCTACCGGCCGCGGCGTAATGGTGGTGTGCGACGAGGCTATCAAGAAGCTCGGACTGTCGCGCGAGAGCAGCCGTGTGATCGTCCAGGGCTTCGGCAACGTGGGCTCGAACGCTGCGCAACTCATGCATCAGGCTGGCTACAAAGTTGTGGGCATCGCGGAAGTGGGTGGAGGACTCTACAACAAGAACGGAATCGACTTGAACGCGTTGGTCGAATTCCGCCAGAAAAATGGCTCTGTGCATGGCTTCCCCGGCGCTGAAGCATACGATGCCGCCGAGTTGCTTACAACCGATTGCGAGATTCTGATTCCCGCCGCGACCGAGAATGTAATTACGTCGCGCAACGTCGATCGTGTCAAATGCCGCATCCTGGCTGAAGGCGCGAATGGTCCAACGACCTCAGCTGCCGACGATGTCTTAACCGACAAGGGAGTTTTTGTGATTCCCGACATTCTGGCGAATGCCGGTGGTGTTACGACTTCGTACTTCGAGTGGGTGCAGGACCGGCAGGGGTACTTCTGGAAAGAGTCGGTGGTGAACGAGCAACTGGAAGAGATCATGATTTCTTCTTTCGGAGATGTGGTGCGCTATGCTGAGACGCATAAGGTAAACAACCGCATCGCGGCTTACATGCTGGCCATTGATCGCGTGGCCTACACGATCCGGCAGCGCGGAATTTACGCCTGAGGAGGAGACTATGCGCAAGCTTTGGGTATTGGCTCTTTCGTTTGTTTTTGCGGCGAGTTTAGCGATCATGCAGCCGCGAGCGTTTGCGCAGTACACACGGGAAACCGGAACCGTTCCCGAGTTGAATGCGGTGCAGCCGGCCGCCGCGGCCGATAAGCTCGACATCAATACGGCGACTGCCGATCAGCTCAAGGCCCTGCCTGGAATTGGAGACGCCTACTCGCAAAAGATCATTGCCAGCCGTCCCTATCGCACGAAGCTTGACCTCGTGCAGAAGAAAATTATTCCCCAGGCCACGTACGACAAAATCAAAGATCAGATCATCGCCAAGCAACCGAAGCCCAGCGCCACGACTCCGGCCGCACCAAAATAATTGCCGCGGATTTTCAGCGCAGAACCTTTTCAAGATTTCTGTGCACAAACTACCCTTCCCTTTATTGCGTTCCCCCGCCGCGTGGAGGATAATCGAATCACGTTCCGGTCGCCTTCTGGAAAGTTGTTGAGCCGCAGTGAACCTGCCTAACTCCATCACGTTGATCCGCATCTGCAGTATTCCTCTGCTGATCTGGATTTTGTCTTCCAGCCATTTCAGCAGCGAACACGGAGCCAAAGAACTGCTTGCTTCGGCAATATTCATTGCCGCTTCCATGACCGATGGCATCGATGGCTACCTGGCACGCAGGCGCGGTCAGATCACGACCATGGGGATTCTGCTCGATCCCATGGCGGATAAACTACTGATCGCCGCCGCTTTCGTTGTGCTGGTGCAATTCAATCCCAGCCTGGTTCCGGCCTGGATCGCCGTCATCATCATTGGCCGTGAGTTTCTGGTGAGCGGGTTGCGTTCTATCGCCGCGTCTGAAGGTTTCACCATAGAAGCTAGTGAACTAGGCAAGTTCAAGATGGTGGTGCAGATCGTATCCGTGGTAGCGGTGATTCTCGACCACCGCTGGAAGGAATGGCCGGTTTACGGAAACTTCGTTTTCCCGGTGCACTGGATCGCCTACGTTGCGATCTGGTTCGTAGTCTGCGTTTCGCTGGTTTCCGCTATCGATTACTTCGCCGCGTTCTGGTCGAAGATTGACCGGCAGGTCTCCAAGCGGCGCCGCCGGCGCGCTTTCGTTCTAAGCCGCCGCCGCAAGGTGCAACCCGCGCCGCGAGCGGCCGATGCCGATGTCGCTCCCTCCACATAATTCGTCGCCCGCTGTTACGTCCTCAGCAATCTCTCAGGAATTTTCTCCAGAGGAGCGCACGGCTCTACTTCTCCTGGCGCACGATTCCATTTCTTTCGCACTGGAGAAGCGCGACGTTTCTTTCGACCCGCCTACGGCTCACCTCGCTGAGCCGCGCGGCGTTTTCACTTCGCTTTACCTGCGTGGAGAGCTGCGGGGATGCGTCGGATACGTGCTGCCTACGTCTTCGGTTTATCGCGCGGTCGTGGAAACCGCGCGCGCCGCGGCCTTCGAGGACAACCGGTTTTCTCCAGTCAATCAGAAGGAAGCTGCCCATCTCGAAATCGAGCTCAGCATTCTCTCGCCTCCGCAGCCGATTCACGCAGAAGAAGTCGACGTTGGTCGCCACGGACTCCTCATCAGCCAGCATGGCCGCCGCGGCCTGCTTCTGCCCCAGGTTCCCATTGAACATAATTGGAACCGCATCACGTTTTTGGAGCAAGCTTGCCGCAAGGCCGGCCTGCCCTTGGATGCGTGGCAGAAAGGCGCCAGCATCAAGGCTTTCACCGCCGAAATATTTGGTGACAAAAACTTATCGTCCTAAGTATTTCCACATCTGATCGCCGACTCACTTTCCTTGCGATAGGTCCGCATGTTGGTTACTCCGGTTACTTAGAACGATTGGCTGATCCCTACAGTGGGGCATTATTTCTGCCGATGAAGCCCAAGAGCCATATCTCGCCTCGGAGGCCGAATGTCCCGTTTGCCTGTTATGCGCACCCGCATGATTTCACTCCTGGTTTTAGCAAGTCTCACTGCATTTCTTTCTTTGGAAATACCCGCTCACGCCCAGCTTCCACGTGAATCTGCGAACCCAATGCTCGCGGAGCCTCGCGATCGCATCACCAGCTACGTGGATGACGAACGAATCGTGACTTTGCATGGCAACCGCCATCCCCTGGCCATCCCGCAGTATGATGCTGGCGCGGTCTCGCCTGAGTACCGTATGGATCGAATGGTGCTCACGCTGCTGCCCGACGACTCGCAGCAGGAAGCTCTGGTTCAATTACTGGAAGGACAACACGACCCTGAGTCGCCTTACTATCACCAGTGGCTCACGCCGGAACAATATGGCCAGCGCTTCGGCGTCTCCGAAGATGACGCTACACAAGTGACCAGTTGGTTGCAGACGCACGGCATGACGGTGGAAGAAGTCACACCCGGCCGGCTCTCGATTGTATTCAGCGGCACGGCCAGTCAAGTCGAGTTGGCTTTTCACACCCGGATTCATACCTACAAGATAGGCAATGAAGTGCACCACGCCAACATCAGCGACCCCTCAATTCCCGATGCTTTCGCCGGGGTTGTCGGAGGTGTGCTCTCGCTGCATGATTTCCGCAGCGCCCCAATGAACACTGGAGCGCGCTTACCGACGGCAACGCCCGAGTTCACCAGCGGCGGCTCTTACTATCTCGCGCCCGCAGACTTTGCCACCATCTACGATCTTGGCCCGGCGTATCAAGCAGCGATCACCGGGTCTGGACAGTCGATCGCCATCGTTGCGCGATCGAATATCTACATCGCCGACGTACGCCAATTCCGATCGTCTTTCGGCTTGCCCGCGAACGATCCCCAGATCATTGTCAACGGAAGCGACCCGGGCATCTGGAATTCCGCCGAAGAAACTGAAGCCGATCTCGATGTGGAGTGGTCGGGCGCGGTAGCGAAGAGCGCTGCCATTCAGTTTGTCGTCTCCAAATCGACGAACTCCAGCGATGGAAGCTATCTCTCCGCGCAGTACATCGTGAACCACAATCTGGCGCCGGTGATGAGCATGAGTTTCGGTCTGTGCGAAGCCTCTCTCGGATCCTCGGGCAACAGCTTCTTCAACAGCTTGTGGCAACAGGCTGCGGCGCAAGGCATCACCGTATTCGTATCGTCTGGAGACAGCGGAGCCGCCGGCTGCGACTCCTCGTCAGCAACGTCAGCCACCCATGGACGCGCTGTTAATGGTCTGTGTTCTTCTCCCTATAGCGTGTGTGTGGGCGGAACGAAGTTCAACGATATATCTCACCCATCTCTCTACTGGTCGTCATCCAACGCTTCCGGTACGGAGTCGTCCGCGCTGGGCTATATTCCGGAAGTGGTCTGGAACGAAAGCGGTTCGGGCGGCCTGTGGGCGAGCGGCGGTGGCGTGAGCACCATCTATGCGAAGCCTTCCTGGCAAGCCGGCACGGGCGTCCCTACCGATGGCAAGCGCGACGTTCCCGACGTTGCACTTACAGCCGCGGGACATGATGGCTATCTCATCTATCAGAATGGCGGACTGTATGTAGTCGGTGGCACCTCGGCCGCCTCGCCATCGCTGGCGGGCATTATGGCGCTCGTGGTACAGCATGCAGCGGCGCGGCAAGGCAACGCCAACGCTGTGTTCTATCCTCTGGCTACCAAGCAAGGAGCGGGCGGAGCGCCCGTTTTTCACGACATCGCCATCGGTAACAACAGCGTCCCCGGATTAACTGGCTTCAACGCGACCATGGGATACGATCAGGCTACCGGTCTCGGTTCCGTCGACGCCTCGGTCTTAGTCAATCACTGGAGCGATGGCATCGCCGTTCCCAGCCTTCAACTAGCGTCTTCGGCGAGTTCGGTCTCGGTAGCTGGTGGATCGAGCAACAACATCACGCTGAGTGTGACGGTCAGCGGAGGATTCAAAGCGGCGGTCGCCTTCTCCGTGACCGGATTACCCAGCGGAGTGACGGCCGCGTTCACTCCAACAAGTCTGGCTTCACCGGGATCGGGCAGCAGCGTCCTCAAACTCACCGCGATCAGTAGCGCTGCGGTTGGCGTTTACTCCGCCACAGTCTCAGCGACCAGCGGATCGATCAAGCAGCAAAAGGTGCTTTCGATTACAGTGTCGCCCGCTCCCACCTTCACGCTTGCAGCCTCGGCGACATCGGTCAGCGTTGCAGCAGGAGCCTCTAAGAGTCTCACGCTCACCACCAAGCCGAACTCGACGTTCAATGCGGCGATAACCTTAACGGTGACTGGGTTGCCAACCGGTTTGACGGCACAGTTCTCACCTTCGAACCTGGTCGCAGCCCCGGGATCGAGAGCCACGACGGTGACTTTCTCCGCCGCCTCGAGCCTGGCTCCGAATGCCTATTCGGTAATGGTGACCGCGATGGGTGGTGGCATCCCGCAAAAACAGACTCTAACCGTGAACGTCTCCGGCTTCTCGCTCACGGCGAGCGCCGCCAGCGTAACGGTCAGCTCCAGAGCGAAGGGAACGGTAAAGTTCACGACCGCTGCTTTTGGAGGGTTCAACTCTGCGGTAGCCTTATCCGTGTTGGGATTACCCCTTGGCATAACTGCCAGCTTCAGCCCGCAAATGGTTTCCTCACCCGGTAATGGAGTCTCCACGCTTACTCTAACCAAAGGAACCAGCGCTAAAACCGCCAACTCAAGCCTCACAGTTGAAGCAACCGGGACGCCAGTAACGAAGACCAAGGAACTCACGCTGACTGTCAAATAGCGCGCCTGACCATCGAATCGAGCCGGCGCGAGATCCCGCGGCGAGATTCCTCCGCAGTCGCCGGCCCTCCTTTGACACACGCAAAACCGGGGACGGTTGCCCGTCCCCGGTTCGAGGGTACTCGTGATGCTTACGAAACTTATTGTATGTTCTGTTCGTCGAGCTCCACGCCGTCGCCGGTGTGAATATCTTCCATCGCGAACACGATCATTCCGGTGGCCGTGGTGGGTGTGGTTCCGATGACGACGATCTCGCCTACCGCGCGGCGCGGCAGATCGCGAACGTGAATCACGGGGCCGTTGGATTTCTCAAATAAGCCGGGATCAACCGATGCCTGCTTTGCCTGCGTGTCCTCACTGAGGGCGGCTTTGAAGGAGAGTGAATCCACAGGATCGTGCAGAACCGTTTCATAGCTTCTAACGGCGCGGAAGTAGTCGCCGACCTTCACTCCCTGATTGGCTCCCACGTTCATGTATATTTTCTGGCCCGTCCCGAGCTCCGAGTCAAAGTCCCTTGCCATCACAATGCGGCCGGAGACCTTGCTGACAGTGGGCAGGAAACGATCGAAGCGCAGCGGCGGATGAAAGACCACCATGGATTTCTCGGCAAAAGGAATCGCCGTGTCGCCCGGATTGATAGGATCGCAAGAGTATTCGATGTTGCCGATCGCAGTCTTGCTGCGGGTATCGACGATGCGAACCCGGCCGACTTCTTCGTAAGGATGGCCGGTTGCCGCCAGGAGCTTCTTTTGCCCCGGAAACATCTCGTACTCGTTGATGTCGCGCAGAGCGCGGACAATCTCGTATTCCGCGCCGAGAGTATAGCCGCTGCCCTTCAGGTAAATGATGTCGCCTCTAACAAACTTGGTGCCTTCAGGAGTGTCCAACCCTCCGGCCACGAAGTTGGCATCGGGCAGGCTTTGCCGGTTAATGAAACCAGCGCAGTAGACGTCTGCATAGGTGGGCATTTGCACCCGCTGCACCGGAAAGTTGGTGCTGGTAATAATCGTGTTATCCGGAGTGGGCGTGTTGGGGTTCATGTCGGACGTCGATTGAGCCCACGCCGTCGCTGCGGCCAACAACACTAAAATTCCTATTTTCTTCATGTTACCTCCGGGAAGGGGCATGCTCGACACCCTTCCTAGTCAAATGCCGTGGAAGCAAAGCTTCAGGATGGAAGGTAACAAGGGGGTAAGGGGGGGTCAAGGTTACGAGGGTGTCAGTCCGGACGTGAAAACAGTTTTTTCGCAGAAATTGTGAATACCCTGTTGCATCTGGAATTCGACCCCTGTAAGATTCGCGCCGAACCTTATACCGAACTTATTGATTATAAGATGATTTCTGCTCCCAAGAGTTATCCGCCCCGGCTGCTGCCTTTGCGGCTGCCCCGGGTGTGCGTTGCAGTAACCGCATCTGACCCCACGGAACTGGTCGAGAAAGCGGAGGCTTTGATCCGTGATAACTCCTTCCTGGAGTTCAGGTTGGACTACATTTCGAAGCCCGCGCTGGCGCTGCCCAAAGTCAAGCATTTTCTCGAAACTCATCCCGGAACTATGGTGATTGCCACCTGCCGCCGGGCAGCCAGTGGAGGCAAGTTTCGCGGCTCGATAGCCTCTCAACTCGACTTGCTGGCAAAGGCTTCGGTCGCAGGCTGCCAGCTCGTCGATGTGGAGCTGCAAAGCGCGCTGAAGTGCAAACCGGCGCAATTGCAGAAGCTGCGTACCCGCTCCGCTCTGATTCTTTCTTTCCACGACTTTCGGGGGACGAAGAAGCTCGATGAAACTCTGGAAAAGATACGCGGCGTCTCTGCTGACTTCTACAAAGTAGTGAGCACGGCTGCAACTCTCTCGGATAATGTTGCCATGATCCAGTTTCTGGGGCGCGAGAGCGACAACCAATCTTTGGTCGGCCTGTGCATGGGCGAACAAGGATTAATCAGCCGCGTGCTCGGAGTCCGCGCCGGCAGTGTGTTTACCTTCGCCGCGGTCGGTCACGGTGAAGAAACCGCTCCCGGCCAGGCTACCGCGCAGGAACTGCGCAGCGTCTACCGTATTGACACCGTCGATGCCGCTACCCGCGTCTACGGTGTGGCGGGAGATCCGGTCGCTCATTCGCTTTCGCCCGCGATCATGAATGCAGCCTTCCGGCGAGAGAACGTCAATGCGGTCTATCTCGCGCTGCATGCGAAGACTTTGAAAGATCTGCTGAACTGCGTGCGCGAAATTCCTATTCACGGTCTCAGCATTACCATGCCGTACAAGGAAGCCATCCTTCCTTACCTCGACAATACCGATTCTCACACTACGAAGATCGGCGCCTGCAACACTGTGGTCCGCGCCCAGGATGGAAAACTCTACGGCTTCAACACAGACACTTCCGGAGTAGTGCGTCCTCTTGAGAAGCGACTCAGCACGTTACAGGATGCAAAGATCCTCGTGCTCGGCGCGGGAGGCGCGGCTCGCGCCGCCGTCTTTGGCCTCAAGGAGCGCGGAGCGGAAGTCTACATTCTGAATCGCAACGCCGCCACGGCACAGAAGCTGGCCCGGCGTGCGCACGCGCGTTCGATCAAGCGCGTGGACCTTAAGAAGTATGCCTTTGATGTGATCGTTAACGCCACGCCGGTCGGCATGGGGAATTCGCGCGAGACGCCGTTGCAGGAAAAAGAGATCAACGCCCGCTATGTTTTCGACATGATTTACGATCCTGCCGAAACCCAGCTGCTGAAGCTTGCGAAGCAGCGCGGAGCGCAGATCATCCCCGGCATTGAAATGTTCGTCCACCAGGCCGCCCGGCAGTTCGAGATCTGGACGGGCAAGCCTGCACCGCAGGACGACATGTTGCAGGTCGTGACTTTGTCCCTGCAGGAACGCGCCGCCCGTACCGTGGCTGCAGCAGCGGCGAAGAAGAAGTAAGCGAGCACGCCGCTCCTATTTGCATCGGGGACACTCCAGATTGTTCTTCTTGACGAACGTTGTCAAATATGACAACATAATGAGGGATGTAGAGGCGGCCAATGACTCGAAAGACACGGCCGGTTTCATGGATTAAATCAGCATTTAAGGAGTTCGAGGCCTTCCCGGAAAGAGCCAGGTCGATCTGCCTTGCGGCCTTGACGATCGCCGCAGAAGGAAGTAAGCCGACATTGCAAAACCAATGCTCGGCCTCGGCTCCGGCGTTTTCGAGATTGCGCTGCCGTTCAAAGGCAAAGCATTCCGTGTGGTCTATGCGGTGCAACTCGCAGATGAAATCTGGGTCGTACACGCGTTCCAGAAGAAATCGACGCAGGGGATCAAGACTCCACAACGCGAAATCGACCTGATCAAGGACCGTCTGAAGAAATTGAAGGAGATGCTGCGATAAAAGAGAGTAGTTAAATCCACTTGAGGTGACCCATTATGGGACACGAAAAGGCACTCGCGGGAGCAAGTGAAAAACTGGAGGTAGTACGCGGAAGCGGAAACGTGTTCCGCGATCTAGGACATGAGAGCGCAGATGCTGAACAGTTCAAAGCGATCCTCGCGGCCGAAATTATCAAGGCGCTCGACCGGGAACACCTGACGGTTCGCGCTGCACATGCCCGCACTGGCACTGCCGCCGCGGACTTCTCGCGCATCCGCAATGCTGACCTCGGACGCTTCACTGTTGATCGCCTTATGTCGATCATCAACCGTCTTGGTTCGCGGGTCGAGGTTAAGATCCGTTTGCATCGTGCCGGGGCAGTCGCATATGAAGCCCGCTCGTGAGCGTGGCAGCAACGGAAACTGCTTATGTTCATGCTCGTTTTGGTACTAGCCCAGGCGCGATTCAGATTCACCGGCGCTTCCTGAAACCGTGGCCCCCGGATGAGCTTCCACGGTGACCTCAACCTCGGCGCCCTTCTTGAGGCGGACCTCATCGCCGTTCTCATCGGTGAGTGAGTTTTCAATACGAATTTCCCGGTACAGATCGTCGGCTCCTTCGATTGCGATCTGGGCCTTTTCCGGCTGGCTTGGGTGCGACGGTTTAATGATGTGCTCAACCGTTCCAGGCAGGGTTACACTCGGCTTTTCCGTCATAAGTCCTGTCCTTTCAAAGACGAACGCCTCGGTCTCGATCCGATCAAAATAAATTCAACAACACCGCGTACCGGAAGACTTCCAAAATTCGCCTTGCCACTACAGGTCAGCTCTCTTTAGAGCTTCGAGAAAATCCGCGGACACCTCGCGAATGCGTTTCAGCCGTTCTCTTTCTTCTTTCAAATCCGCTTCGGTGATGCCCACAAAAGTCTGTCTTGCCAGACTTTCAATTTGCTCGCGCATCAACCGTTCAAGTTCATCCCGAAGCTGTTCGATGTTGGGCCGATCCATAACTCACGCTCGATAGTAATGAGCCTGAGCCGCAGCGGTGCCCAGCAGTTAAGCTTCGCGCTCTTGTAGGGCCGTCCAAAAAGTGAGCCGGCTGAAAGGATGTGATACGAAAAAAGGCGGTCGTGAGGGTCGGAATGTCCTTGTTGGACGCTAACCCATGACCACCTTCGGGGGTGTCTAATCACCCCGCTCAATCTTTCGAGTGTGAAAATAACGCGAACGCTAAAGTGGGGCAATACAGCAAAACCCGTACCTCACCGAAGCCGCCAAACGCGCTCTGGACGAGTACGCATCATTTTTGGCCTCGTATCTCTTCCCCATTCCCGATCTCCAAGATGGGGAAAAGTCGCTTTCGATGCCTCTTGCCACTTAAAAGTTGCATTTTCGATTCAATCCGAAGTAATATGCGTTACGGGGTTACGAGAGTAAGTTTCCCAGTTCGTTACCCTGTACCGCCGGTAACTACTTCCAGACTCGCAGTTCAGCTTGTGCGACAAAAACTTAAGAGGTGGTTGGTTCGCCTCCGTCCCGGTTCGGAGAGTTCAATATGTCGTGGTACGCATACTGCCTTACCGAGCACCAAACCCTCCCAAACGGCACCCGTTCCCGACGCCCATTTGTAATTGAAAACGTCCAAGGCGTGAACGGAGCCCCAGTGCTCAGCTATCCCAGCGGCGAGTTTGCTGTGATTGTGAGCGAATACGATCCCAATTCTGCACAACTTGATCAGAAATCGGTCATCGAGCATGCCCGCGTGGTTAGCGGCTGCTTCCGTAATTCCACCGTATTGCCCTTCAAATTCGGAACCATCTTCGAGAGTGACGACGCGCTTCGCCAGGCGGTCCGGGTCAACCGGCGCGCCTTTGGCGTCAGCGTAGCCAAGCTCCGCGGCAAGTCCGAGATGCATATCAAGCTGACCGTCACCGACGGTTCGCTGCGCGAGGCCATGATCGATGTCATCCTGCCCGACACCGTCGGCGGCGACTATCTCTCAAAGCTGCGCGTCAAGGCTTCCCGGGAACGCGAGCGCCAGACCAAGGCACGCGCTCTCTCGGTGCAGGTCCACAAGCTGTTCAACCCTCTGGAAGAGGAAGTGAGCTGCAAGAAGGTCGCCCCTCAAGGCATGCTCATTGATATCGCCCATCTCATCGATACCAAATCGGTTGAGAAATACCAGAACCGCTACACTACGGCCGCCAAGCAGTTGAAGAACTGCGAAGTCGCCATCAGCGGCCCCTGGCCACCGTACCACTTCCTGCCCGGTAAGCTGCGCACTGTGGCGGGGAACAGCTAATTTCAATCCTGTGTGAGCCGCCGGTTAGAATCGGCGGCTCGCATAAGAGTCCCACACAGAGCATGGCCGTGCAGTCAATGTGCATCGTTATGCACTCAGCGCGCTGGGGTCTCGTCCAGGATTGGCTCGTTCGCGCCAGATTTCTCTCCTAACACTCTGCTAGTCAATCATTTACGCAATCAAAACGTTCTGTTTCGATCTTTGTCATCTTTGGTTCGGCAAATGCTTCTTCTCAAAGTACTAAAGAGGCCGCAAACCCAAAGCAATGACCTTCACTCTATTCTCTTCAAAACGTTTCCCAAACTGCCGTTCTGGCTGGCGGAACGGCAACTTGCATCGCCTTTCCTGACGTTACCCGCCAACTTTGCCTCTTTGAAACTTGGCCCCAGCAATGGGGCCATTTTTTCTGTCCCCGGATGAGGCCGCTAGAGATGAAGCGTTTAAAAGATCCGCCAAACGAAGTGTGCCAGCAATGCGAATAGCAACAGCATGAACACCCCGCCGATCCATATCAGGAAGTTCAAGGTCATCTTCGGAGAGTTGATCTGTTTTTTATCCATGCCCCACGCTACCACGGAGCGTAGCAAGATGTATGTCAGTCAGTGCAAGCGTCGTGCGATTTCACAGAGTAATCTGTGCTTTTCCCCAACTGCGGTTCTCAGATACACTGCCTGAATCTATGAACAGGACTTTCCGCTTCTCTTTTTCTGTCGCAGCCACTTCTCTCGTAATCTCGATCGCCATCTTGCTGATCTCCTCCATACTGGCCAGCGCCCAAACCACGCCCCAGAAACCGCCTCTTCCCTCTTGGGTTTCCGCGCAGCAGGCTACCGCCGCCGACAAGCAGAATTTCCCTCCACTGCTTTTGCAGCAGCTCTCGGCGATAAAAGCCGCGGCGCTCAATGACGATTATGCTTACCGCCAGCTCGCTCACCTTACCGAGAATATCGGAGCGCGCCCCACCGGCTCGCTCCAGGCCACCGCCGCCGCGCAATACGTTGCCGGCGAACTGCGCAAGCTCGGGCTCGATGTCCGCCTTGAGCCGGTGACTGTGCCGCACTGGGTTCGCGGAGCCGAGACCGCTGCACTCGTCGAATATCCCGGCATGGTTGCGGGCACAGCGCAAAAGATCGTTCTCACCGCACTTGGCGGAAGTTCTTCCACTCCAGCGGACGGACTCACGGCCGATGTAATCACAGTCGATAATTTCGACGAGCTCACCGCTCTCGGACGCGACAAAGTCGCCGGCAAGATCGTGCTCTTCAATGAACTCTTCGACAAGCAGAAAGCTGCCGCCGGACTCAGCTTCGCCGCTTACGGCGAAGCTGTCGGTTACCGCGGAGCGGGGCCGAAAGCTGCCGCAGATCTCGGCGCAATCGCTGCTCTAGTCCGATCCGTGGGCGATGCCGATTACCGCCTGCCGCATACCGGATTCAGTTTGCCCGCAGGAATTCCTGCCGGAGCCGTCACCGCGGAGGACGCCGACCTCATCGCCCACCTCGCCGCGCAGGGCAAAGTCCGCATGTACCTCACGCTAACCCCGCAAAAGCTCGCCGACGAAACCAGCTACAACGTCGTCGCCGATCTCAAAGGCTCGGAACATCCCGAACAGATCGTCGTCGTCTCCGGACATCTCGACTCCTGGGACCTCGGCACGGGAGCGATTGACGATGGAGCCGGCGTCGTCATTGCTATGGAGACCGCCGAAATCCTGCAGCGCCTTCACTTGCGCCCAGCACGCACACTGCGCGTGATCGCTTGGATGGACGAAGAAACCGGAGGCTCGGGTAGTCGAGCTTACACCACGGAATACTCCGCCGACTTCGCTCACCACGTCGCTGCCATCGAGAGCGACGCCGGCGCAGCCCATCCTCTCGGCTTCGATGTCAAAACGACCCCCGCTGCGATCGAGGCTCTCCATCCCGTGCAAACCGTTCTTCAGAGTATTGGCGCCACTATCTTTCAGTCCACCGCTTACGCCCCCGGCGCCGACATCGAAGCGATGTCCGACGCCGGAGTCCCTGCCTTCGGCGTCATGCAAGACGGCCGGACTTATTTCAACTATCACCACACCGCCGCCGACACTCTCGACAAAGTTGTCCCAGCCGAACTCCGCGAAAATGCCGCCGCAATGTCTGTTATGGCGTACGCGCTGACTAATATGAAGGAACCTCTGCCGAGATAGAACTGCTCCTTAATGTGGGTGATGGCTAGTTATCGAACGAACTCGCTGAATTTACGATCGTTGATAATTTTTCCCTTGACACTACCCCGTAATGCGCCTACCTTTTCCCGCGAGTAACGGGGAGATTTTTTCTCCTACCCTATCAACGCTGTATCTCACGACCCCCGGGTGTTTGCTTTTCTTGCAGAACTAAATCAATCCTCTACTTAGAGCAGCACTAATATCCAAGGTAGTAGTGCTGCAGCTAACGAGCACAAATCTGACCCGGGAGAATATTGCGATGAAGAAAACGATTTTGTATGCCTGCTATGCCCTTCTCACGTTAACGTTCACGGGTAGCGTTGCCTTTGGACAAACCCCAATGACAATCAGCGTCTCAGGTGGCGGAAAGCTTACGTACTTATTTACGAACGAAGCCGAGACTTGCTATCAGGGCGGCGTAATAAACTACAGCGATTATGTATATGGAGGCCCGTACAGCAATGCTTTTTCCTATACCGACGTGGCCGGCAATACTACAAATTATCCTGACGCTCAGATCATCTACGTCGCCTCACCAGGCGGGGCGTCGTGTCCACCAATTGGTTATGATCCTCCCTCAGGAACCGTTGCTCTCGATGCCGGCACGGATGGTACGGTCACGTATAGCGCAATCACCAATACCGCCACTCTCGTTCCTCCACCACCTCCTCCAGTAACGGGCTACCTCGACCCCAAGTACAAGATTGTGGGCGTCGTCTATTCGCCTCCGGGGAGTACGAGCTTCGTTCAATACACCGATACCACAATGATGGGAACGAGCACCTCCACGCAATCTTCATTCTCAACAAACGAATCGGCGAGCACCACGATCTGCGGAACGGCTGGGTTTAATATTTTTGGTTCTACCGGCGGTAGTGTGACAATCTGCGGGACCGATTCGAATTCGTTCACGCAGGAGTCGGACACTTCCTCGTCTTTTGCCGTTAACCAAACAACAACATTCGTGAATAAGTGGCAGGGATCCACCAACGGACTGAATCACGGGAACGATGTCGTCTATGTTTGGCTTAACCCGATTGTGGTGTACACAGTCCCGGGCAGCTCTACCGGCACAGCAGTCGCGACGCCGGTGCAGTGGAACGGGTATAGCTACGACACAGCGGACACTGACGGAATGGAAGTTGTGCCCATCTACTTGTCGCAGTTGATGAACCCCTCAAGCATCGCGGCTGATGACCCGACCTTGTACGATCGCCTACAACGTACCTGGGCGCAGAATAACTTGGACGGAACTGGCCCCGGACTTACGGATGCCGACTTAGCGATAATCGCAGCCGCAGATCCGTATTCAAATCCCGATTACGTTCCCACCCTGGCATCGGGCACCCAGGTGACTACCGACGGTAGGTTTACCGCGACGGGCAATCAACTGATATACGAGCCTGGCACTGCAACGTCTGGAGCCCCGACTTATTCATACAGTTGGGCACAGACGGCAACTTCGACACAAGGCTCCGGGGGCAAGAATACCTACCAAACAGGAGTCTCCCTATCCGAAAGCTTTAAAGGAGGGTTCTTTGGGAGCAGTATCACCCTTGATTTGAAGCAAGGGCTTCAATGGACCTGGGTGGATCAATGGAACAACCTATACACGCAGCAGTCTGGAGAAACGAATCAAGTGTCAATAACTGGACCGGCCTACTGCGCACCGGGCAGCACTACTTGTACGCCTTACGAAGGACCGGAAGAATTCAGTATATTCCAGGATAACGTCTACGGGACTTTCATGATGAATCCCGTGCTGTCGAATTTTACTATCACGGCGGCGCCTGGCTCACAGACTGTAAATCCAGGAGCGAGCACAACCTTTCAGCTCTCCACAGCTGTAAACAACGGCTACACGGGAACGCTGTCACTCGCTCTGGAGCCGGGGCTGCCTATGGGAGCGTCGGGGACCTTTAGTGCAACTCAGATCAGCGCCGGCAGCTCTTCGACTCTGACAATCAAGACGAGCGCCTCGACGCCCCCAGGGACTTACCCGCTGGCCGTGGAGGCAACGGATGGGACGTTGATCTACTACGCGTATTTCAACCTGGTTGTAGCAACTCCCAACTTCACGATCACGGTAGCTCCGAGTTCGCAGACCATTACAGTTGGCAGTGGCACTTCCTACACAGTCACTGCGAATGCCGTCAATGGGTTTACGGGCAATGTAACCATAAGCACCGGCGCTCTGCCTTCAGGAATTTCGGAAACGTTTAGCCCGAACCCGATCCCTGCCGGCAGTTCATCGACGATGGCCATCAGCTCGACATCGTCAGCCGCGGTTGGAACCTATAGCCTTGCAGTCTACGGGACGAGCGGTAGCCTAATGAATGCCGCGAGTCCGGACCCGATTCTCATCGTGAATCCGGTGCCTCCAAGTTTCACGGTAGCGGCCACGCCCAAGACACGCACAGTGCTGGCTGGGGACAAAAGCACCTACACTTTTACTACGACCGCGGTCAACGGCTTCACTGGCGTAGTGACCTTGAGTGCCAGCGGATTACCAACCGGGGCGACCGCAGCGTTCAGCCCAACCACGATTACGGGGGGCGGCTCGTCTACGCTGACCGTGACCACTTCGACCTCTACACCCGCGGGAGCATACACCCTGACTCTCACCGGAGTCAGCGGAAGTCTGACGCAGAGCACAACCGTCACCCTGACTGTGACGGGCTTCTCAATCTCGGTCTCTCCGAGCTCGGCGACGGCGGCGATCGAGAATAGTGCCACTTACACGGTTACCACCGCAGCCCTGGACGGCTTCGACGGCGTTGTGACTCTGAGTGTGGTCACACCTCCTTCCGGTAGTTCGTCGAGCTTTAGCCCGACGACAATCACGGGCGCCGGTTCTTCGACGCTGACGATGACCGCAACCGGGAATACGCTGCCCGGGACCTATACCTTCACCATCAAAGCGACCAGCGGAGATCTCACCGAAACCACGACTGCAACGCTGGTCGTAACGGGAACAAACTTCACAATGTCGTCATCACCTGCAACCGAAACCGTAACTGCGGGTGGGAGTACGACATACACTGCGAAAACCACTGTGGTGAGCGGCTTTACGGGCAAAGTAACGCTTAGCGTAACCGGATTGCCTTCGGGAGCTACGGCCGCGTTCAGCCCAACCTCGATCACCGGAGCCGGAGAGTCAACGCTTACTGTAAGTACAACCACTTCAACGGCCGCCGGCGAATATTACCTCGAACTCACGGGAACCTCCGGAACCTTGGTCCAAAGCACGCAGATTATTCTCCACGTGGATAACTGAAACACAGAGTAAGTTGCCGCCAGCCGCAAGGCTGGCGGCAGCAAGCATAATCTCGTCGATTGACGATTTGCTGCTCAGCGCAGTGATCGGGGAAATCTTCTCCTGCCAACCCCGCGAAAACGCAGCTGCCATGCCCTGCGCCGCGATGCGGTTTGACTGGCGGACGTTCAGCTACAGAGGAGTGTTTCCCGTCGCGAATCATGGTCTGTTAACCGCCAGTTGCAGCTTTTTTCGCAAGGACGTGACGTCGTCCGGTTGCGGCAAGCGCAAAAAAGAAAGTAGCGCCTTTGTCCACTTCACTTTTCGCCCAGATCTCTCCTCCATGCTTCTTGATAATGCGTTGCACAGTGGAAAGTCCCACGCCAGTGCCCTCAAAGTCCTCGGGCCGGTGGAGACGCTGGAAGACGCCGAATAACTTGTCCGCATATCGCTCGTCGAAACCCGCGCCATTATCACGAACGAAGATCACGGGCGCGCCATCTCCCTCGAGCTGGCCGACTTCGATAATGGCGACTTCCCGGCGCCGGGTATATTTGACGGCGTTCGAAATCAGGTTTGCGAAGACTTGTTTCAGAAGACCGGCGTCGCACTCCGCAGCAGACAACTTCCCCATAAGCCAATCGATTCGACGGCCTTCGAACTCCGGCTGCAGATCCGCGACCACGTCTTTCAGCAACGTGTTCATGTCCGTCGGAGCACGCACCAAACTTTTGCGCCCGATCTGGGCCATGTGCAGTAAATCGTCGATCAGCCGGCTCATATTCCTTACCCCGGTCAGTATTCGGCTCAGGTGCCTCAGGGCATCGGGCTCCATCTTCGAACCATATTCCTCACTCAGGATCTGGGAAAAAGCACCAATATGTCGCAAAGGGGCGCGTAAGTCGTGGGAAACGGAATACGAGAAAGCTTCGAGATCCGCGTTCGCGGCATTGAGTTGTGCGGTACGTTCCTCCACTTGTTGCTCCAAATGATCGCGGGCTTCTCCCAGAGCTGCGTCGCGTTCTTGAATCTGCGCCAACATTTCGTTGAACGACGTGATCAGAACCGCGATCTCACTGCGCCCCGGGTTCGCAGGCGCACGGACCGAATAATTTTTCTCCCGCAACACAATTTGAGCGGTCTCCGCCAACCGTACGATGGGCTCGGCAATGGACCGGCGTGCGGACGATGACATCCACATCGCCGCCAGCAGCGCCATCAGGAACACCGCGGCAACAATGATCGCGAAGGTTTTTTCGCGCTCTTGCATGGCACCCAAGTCTGAGCGCATGTACACCATGGCGACCGGCTTGCCATGAAAAATAATTAATCGGACTAATGCGACCCGGCCATTCTGGAAGCGATAGACTTCAGTTTGTCCGTTTGGGATCGCCGGCGGAGGCGGAGGAGATTCGCTTCGGTCTCGCGAATACCCCGCGAATGCGGTGCCGTCCAGCGTGTAGATTTCTGCCGACATGACATGAGGCGCGGCTTGCAAAGCTGAGAGCGTTGTCTCGGCAGAATGAGAATCGTCAAATAACACAGCAGAGATCGAATTCGATCCGATAATCTGCGCCTGGATTCCGAGGTCACGCACCGCGCCCACTCGGAAGCTGTACAGATCGTAGATAAACAATCCCGCTCCCGCAATTAAAAGTGCGGTGCCACTGACCAGCATATTCATCCAGGTCAGCTTCCTGGGGATCGAATAATCCCGAACGGTGAACATTCTCAGTCAGTCTCCGATCTGCACGCTTCTTCTTACGTTGACTGCCACCTTGAGCAGTTGGGAACTCATCGCCAGGTGGGCTCGCTCCACCGGCGTCAGGTTCACCTCAAAACGCACTTTATTGCCGTCCAGCACGAGTTGCACCATGCCGCCGTGCTGCGTGAACTGCGGCAGATCACTGACCGTCAAAACACTCGCATCGCCCAGGATGGCCAGAATCTGCTTGAGTTGATCGCCCTCCGACGCACTGATAAACAGAATGCGGCAATTCACTGCAGCCTGAGGACTGGGGATTCGCCGGGCCACCACATTCTGGCCGTTGATCGCTTCATCCGCCAAAGCTGTGTTTAAAGCAGGTCCGAAAGGATCCTGGCCGAGCACGCAAATCGTGAAAGGATCGCCCTTGGCCGGGGTCACGCTGGTCGGCCATTCGATAAACCGGCCAAAGTTGTAGAGATAGGCAGCTTTGACTTGATATTCGTTGGGTTTGGATTGCGCATGCGCGTTCGGAATGCAGCTCGAAATGCAGACGATAGTACATGTAACACCCACTGTCACCAGTCCCAGTGCAAAGGCTCGACGGCCCAAAGCTAGGCCGTGGACCTTGCGGTGAAACGCGTCCTGGTAGTGAGGGCGTGTCATAAGTTCAATTCGCCGCGCTTCTCCACGTTATTTTTCCGTAGACGCCGCGCTGAATTCCGACCAGCGTTCCCGGGTCGCTCCCGAATTCAGGATGGTGTGGTTGCACCAGGTTTTGACCGACGATCGAGAACGAGAAGCGCCCATTCGGACGCCAATCGACTCCCGCGTCCGCAGTCCCATAACTGCCAACGTTCTGCGCCGGCAGGGCACTGATATAGCGACCCGCAAGGTTTAGCTCAAATCCTTCCGGTAGATTTAAAAACGATTGCATCATCACTTCGTGGTGCGGACTTGATCCCTCCGTCGAATTGACAGTGGTGGTGTCGAGGCTACTGCTGTCTCGGCTCAAGTCCATATACAAATACGAATACGAACCTTTGAGACGCCACCAGTTGGTCGGTTTCCAATCGGGCGCAATTTCGACTCCGGAGGTGTGCCCCAGCAGCCCGTTGCCCCGGATGAATGGATCTACGACATGGGTTGGCTGCGGAGACGTTTGCACGAATGGCGTTCCCGGCTCCGTGCTCGAAAGGTGATCGTAGTTGTTGTAGAACGCGGCCACGTCGATGGAAAAATTCTGGCTCATCAAGCTACGGTATCCGGCCTCATAACCCAGCAGCGTTTCGGAGACGAACTTGTCATTGCCGGAGGTCTGCGAAAACGTCAATGGATTCATCGATAGCAGCGTGGTCGTCTGCAGATTTTCATCGGTGTCGGAGGGCGTGCGGACCGCGCGAGTGATGGCCGTCCATGCGGTTCGATGGGCGGTCGGCGCCCACAGCAGCCGCGCGGTCGGCTCCACATCGAAGCCCACAAAGGCGCTGTGCACCAGCTTCGTTCCCAAGGTGAGCCAGAGTTTATCCATGACCAGCGCGACCTGGTCCTGAGCGAAAGCGCTGTAGAGCTGGTCGGTGCGCTCACCTACCGTGAACACGTACGTGGGCACGATCTCCGGAACCCGCCCCGAGCTGACGCGCGCGCCCAGACCCCAGAGGAAGTCGTGCCGCGCCGACAACGTCAGGTGATGCACGAAATCGATGTCAAAAGTATCGCGATATTCAGCCTGATTCGCCTGCCGCCGGTTTACCCGGTCATAGTAGGTTTGCAGCTGGAAATCGGAGCCCGCGCCTAGATCGCGGCGCCATCGCCCCAGCAGATTTCCTCCCGAAAGGTCCGCAATGCTGTTCACTACGTACTGTGACGGCGGCGATTCGCTGGTGATTTGAACGCTTTCTCCGGCATCCTCGTCATAAATATCGCCCTGGACCGTAAGTGTGTCGCGCGTGTTCGCACTCCAATCGCTGCGGAATCCGGCTTGGGCCCTCCACCAGTCGTCAAACTCGTCGTCATTCGGGTGGAATTCGGAGCCGCGGTAAATGCCCTTCCCATAAATGCGGTAGTCGAAGTTCTTGCCATTGCCCGAGCCGTAGCGGAAATCCGGCAGGCCCTGGTCCACACTTCCACCGCCGGCGGAGACAAACGAGCCCGGCGTGTCCTTGGCGCTCTTGGTGATAATGTTGATCACACCGTTGACGGCGTTCGCCCCCCAGATGGTGCCGCCGGGGCCACGAATCACTTCAATCCGGTCGATATCTTCCAGTAATGTGTCCTGGACTTCCCAATACACACCGTGAAACAGCGGCGAGTAGACGCTTCGTCCGTCGATCAGCACCAGCACAGACCGGGAAAGGCGGCTACCGAATCCTCGAATGCCGACCGCCCACTTCACCGAATCGATGCGTGCCACTTCAACCCCCGGCGCCAAACGAAGCGCCTCCGGAATACTCGTGGCCCCGGAGCGCTGGATGTCGTCCTGGGTGATGACGTAGATCGCGGCGGGCGTGCGCGCAACCTTCACCGGCTCTTTCGAAACCGTCGTCACCTCAACGTCGCCGAGCTGCTCCAGGCTCATTTGCTTGAGAGGCTCCTCGGCGTTTGCGTCATGATCGGCATCGTCCCCGGAAGCCTTGGCCTTGGCCGCATCGACCGAGCTTGCGATCAACAGCAGGCACAATTTGACCGCCAGGCCGGCTCGAGGGCGAATCAATCTCGCCGGGAACCATGGAGAAGCGTCTGTGCGGCAGTGCGGATTGCCAGCCATCAATTTGCGCGCTCCGTCCAGGTTATGTTCGCGTAGACGCTTCGCTTGATCCCAACCAGTCCTCCGGGATCGCCTCCGAACTCCGCGTGCCGCGGTTGCAACAGGTTCTGGCCCACCACCGAAAATCCCATCTGCCGGGAGGAGAACGAGCTGAATCGCGTGTCCGCCGTGCTGTAGCTGTTGACCGCTTGCGCCCCCAGGGCGCTGACGTAGCGATAGATCTGGTCAAACTCAAACCTCTTGGGCAGATTGAATTGCGATTCGAAGGTGACCTGATTGTGCGGACTTGACCCCTCGTCCAGATTCACGTACCCGTCTCCGTCCACTACGCCTGGCTCACTCTCCAGATGCAGGTTCAGATAGGAATATGTAGCTTTCAGCTGCCACCAGGAGGTGAGCTTCCAATCCGGAGCAATCTCGAAACCATCGCTATCCCCTTTGAGTCCGTTGACGTAGGGAAAGCTAAGAGTGAAGTGGGGCGGAGCGGGAGTGGTAGCGACGGCCAACACCGGCTCACCCAGACTGATGAGGTCGTCCTGCCTATTGTGAAATATTGCAACATCTACATATAGCTTCGGAGTCGCCAGCGTCCGGTACCCAACCTCAAAACCAATCAAGCTTTCGGACTTCAATTGATGGTTGCCGTCGACCACCACGTAGGCCAGCGGGTTGGCCAGTGCGAAATCGGTAAGTTGAAAATCTTCCTCGATGCGAGAGGGCGTGCGGACGGCGCGTGTGACCGCCGCCCAAAATGTCTGCCGTGGAGATATCATCCACAGCGCACGTAAACTCGGCTCGATCTCGAATCCGGTGTAATTGTTGTGCTCAAGCTTTGAGCCGACCGTCAGCGAGAATTTGTTGGGCGCAATGGCGATTTCATCTTGCAGGAATCCGCTGTACACATTGTTCGCGATGTTATGGGGAACGAAATCGAGCGTGGGAACCGTCTGCACAAACTCGCTGGGACTCAGACGGGCGCCGGTTCCCCAGATGAAACTTTGACGCCAGGGCAGCGTCAAATGGTGAATGAAATCGATGTCGAACGTGTTGCGAGTTTCACCATAGTGGGGTGCGAGGGCATAGGTCCGGTCATAATAGGCCTGCACTTGAATGTCAGAGCCTTGGCGGAGGTCGTGCTGCCAATGCGCTAGCAGGTTGCCTCCCGATACGGCCACAGCCTGGTCCTCGATAAGTTGAGAGGGCGGAGAGAACGATCCAACTCCCACACTTTCGCCCACACCGCCCTTATACATATCTCCTTGTATGGTTAAGTGGTCGCGGCCGCTTGCGATCCAATCCGTCCTGAACCCGACCTGTCCCCATCGCCATTCGTCATACGAGGCGCCGTCAGGATCGTATTCGGTTCCGCGGCTGAAGCCCTTCCCATACACCCGGTAGTCGAAATTATTGCCATTTCCACTTCCGTAACGGAACCCGCTAATGGCATGGTCAACGCTTCCGCCGCCGGCAGTGGCAAGTGCGCCCGGCGTATCTTTTGCATTCTTGGTGATGATGTTGATCACGCCGTTGACAGCGTTAGTGCCCCATATCGTGCCCCCGGGTCCGCGGATGACTTCGATGCGCTCCACATCCTCCAGCATGATTCCATCCTGAAGCGCCCAATAGACGCCAGCGAACAGGGGAGTGTAAAGGCTCCGCCCATCGATCAGCACCAGCAGCGATTTGGAGAATTGGTCGGCAAAACCGCGGATCCCCACTGCCCAGTGGTCCTCATTGATTCGACTCACCTGAACCCCGGGAATCAGCCTTAAAGCTTCCGGGATGCTGGTGGCCCCGGACCGCCGGATATCTTCCTGAGTGACAACGTAGATCGCGGCCGGAGTGCGCCAGACCTGCTCGGGCCTTTTGGATGCTGTCGTTACCTCGACGTCGCCGAGTTGTTCCAAGCTCAAGTGTTTGAGAGGAGCACCGCCCGGGTCATCTTCCGGGCCTTCCGCCCAGCTCACACTGACCAAGCTCACGGTCAACAACAACCACGACGCTGCTCTTAGAAGATGTCGAATGTCAGAGTAATGGCTTGGTTTGCTCATGAGTGGTATCCATCGCCGGTTCTTATGACATCGGCGAGAAAGCATGACTACTTCAGTCAGGCTTTGCATTCCCGAATTAGCCCCAGACCCAAAACGGCAACTTAACTCCCGTAGGCTTTGAAAGATGGGCATGACAAACCAGGACACGACGCGCTGTAAGTTGCGGTTAATCTTGCGGGACGCGGCTGTACCAATAAAAATGTAAAAGATTGGTCAATTCAATTGACCCATCGTCAACCGGCTGCTAATACAGGATGAACTGTATCGAAACGCGGCACCTGCACCCATAGGCTTCGTTTTAAGTTCTGGGCGAAAACGAAGACTCGCGAGCCACGCAGGCAATTTCGCGAGTCGGCCGTCGAATGCAACCCAACGGATCACGAAATGAATAGAGAAGGAGACCCCTTGAAACGACGACTTGGAAAAACAACAGTAGCAGCCTTGGTCGCAGCGGCGTTTATGTGGTTTGTAGCGGCTACGCCTCAGGCCCACGCCGACGACCGGTCGCACTGCCAGCATGCGGTCGAGAAAGCCGAGGCAAACCTGGATAAGGCGATCCACGACCATGGCGACCACAGCCATGAAGCTGACGATCGGCGGCGCGACTTGAATGCCGAACGGCAGCGGTGCTGGGACGCTTATCACCAGTGGTGGAATGGGAAAGAGCATCGCTGGGAAACTGAGCGCACCTGGTGACCGGTTTAAAGAAAACGATCGTCACCTGAGAAACTGAGTGATGTCAAGAACTAACCGTCACTCGCGGTTATACGGGACGGCGTAATTCGACCCCAGTCTCCAGCCGGAACCCAGGTTCCGGCTGGACTCATTATTCCCGCTGCGAAAGGTTCCAACGGCTTGTAACACTCACACCCCTTGGGCTCACGCGCCTGTCCCCATCCTGACCAACGCGAGCCGTGGTTGACGCATCTCATTTGCCGCGCTTATCATTTTCGTTTGGCCTTTATCTCAGGGACGGCTCTGGGGAGCTGTCGCAGGATTTAGAAGTGACACTATGGATAAGAAGAAGTTGGAAGGATTTAAGAAGCGGCTTGAGACACGGCAGCAGGATTTGCGGCGCACCGTCTCCCGCACCCAGGCCGACGGCCGCTCCGCCGATGAAGACACCGCGCAGGACATCGCCGACCGGGCCGCCAGCTCCTACACTAAGGAATTTCTTTTCAGCCAGAGCAATAACGAGCGGCAACTGCTGCAGATGGTAGAGAAAGCACTGGCCCGGATCCGTGAAGGCAGCTTCGGCGAGTGCATTCATTGCGGCAAAGAGATCAACGCCAAGCGCCTGGAAGCTGTGCCCTGGACGCGCCACTGCATCGAGTGCCAGGAGAAGCTTGAGCAGGGTTTGCTGGAAGAAGCTCCGCGGTAAGCTCAGGTGCCTTTGACGGTGCTGTTTTCCGGCTGATAAACTAGCTGTTTGCCCCACCGAGTCAGAGAGTCATAATACAGAGACTCAGGATATAGACTCACAAGACTGAGACTGGAAGGTAGTCGTGCGCGCACAGGAACGCCATCAACTTAAACAGGACGCATTCAGCCGGGTCACCATCCAAGCCGCCGAGAAGACTGCTCACTGGAGTGTGGAACACCGAAACACCCTTGCTGTTGCGGTCGTCGCCGTGGTGGTGATCGCTGCCGCGGTGGCCGGCGGTTGGTATTACCTGAACGGGCAAGACGAGAAGGCGAGCTTCGACATGTCGCAGGCGGTGAGGACTTTGGAGGCGCCGATTCGTCCCGCAGGTACGCCTGCAGAGCCGGACATGACGAGCTACACTTCCGCGAAGGAACGCTCCGACACCGCCAGGAAACAATTCCAGGCGATCGTTGACAAGTATCCGCATACACGCACGGCCGATATGGCACGCTACTTTCTGGGCGTGACCGCGGCAACCGCAGGCGATAACACCATCGCAGAAACCGACTTTAAGGCGGTAGTTGCAACCGGAAACAAAGAGCTGGCATCAGTAGCGAAGCTCGCCTTGGCAACTCTCTACGGCAACACCAGCCGAACCAAGGATGCCATCGCGCTCTACCAGGAGTTGATCAACAAGCCGACAACCTCAGTGAGCAAAGTGACGGCGCAGTTGCAACTGGCGGAGCTGTACCAGTCCAGCAACCAGCCGCTCGACGCCAAGCGCCTCTACGAGCAGATCAAGAAAGACAATCCCAGCACGGAAGCGGCGGAACTGGCGACACAGAAGTTGACGGCGCTGAAGTAGAACGCAAGTCGAGATAATCTGAGAGCGATTTCAACCCATTCTTCCTTCTCTTAACTTACCTTCGTAAGGCCAATCCAAACTTTTGTCGTAAGCTGCAGCGCAGTATTCGAAATCAAAACATGCCACGCACAGGTTTCGCACCGGCAAGGTAGCGGCAGGTGGCCCGAATAACGTGGTGCGCCGTTATTGATTCAACGAACTGGAAGCCGTAGCGAAATGCGCTCCTTTGGCGAACCATCGCAAAGGTTGTTACTGAGCCGAATGGAAGAGTAAAGTCCAACTCCACGACCTCGCCCAGCGGAACTTCAATTTTAAGCAGGGCTGAAATTCCGGAGAGACTGATGTCCACGGTTTGGCCGGTCTGCAAACCGCAGGTGCGGGAATTCACTCTGATCTCAACATCGATTCTGAATCGGGGCTCGCGGCGCGCATCCACGGCGCTTCGCACGGGGCCGGTCGCGGACTGATCCTGAGACTGCAACTTCTTTTCTCCTGCCGACTCCACTCGTCGCGCTTGCCAGAATGCGAATGGCACTGACCCGCGGGCCTGTCGCCATTCGAGAAGATCTGTATTTTGATCGGCATGAGGCGCGAAGAACTTTAGCTCCAGTTCGCTTCAAAACTCATTCCACTTTTAGGGGGAATGAAGCAGAGAATTCGGATGTTACCGATTTTGAGTTGAGACTGCGCATGAGTGAGCGGCGCTGGGATAAGCATCTACTGAACAACTGCAGGCATCGGCTGGCCTACGGTCATCTTAAAGACTTTGATGTTGTCGCCGAAGGACTCGAACTGCAGATCGCGAAACTCTGCGAAGTTCTTTCGTAAATCTTCCGGCAGATCGATTCCCCATCCTGCTTGAAAAACCCAGACGGTCTCACCGGGCTTGAGGGAGTAGGCATCCACGAGCTGCTGCCAATGCCGGGGGAAATTGTTCGCCCAGAACATCCATTCCGACTTGTAGCCGGTGGAAACGACACGATGGCCGGCGCAGGAAAATTGTTCGAAGTTGGCGGGAGCGGTATCGGGAGAAATTGGATGCTGCTGACACAAGTAGTGCCCCAGAATCAGATCGGTCTGGTAATCGGTGAAGATGATCTCGGAGGGATTGATGTCGCGCTGTATAAACTCGATCGCCTTAGCCATGTTGGCGAGGCTTTGATCAGCACGTTCCATGCGAGGCGGGCGCGGTTTACCAAAGGCGATGCAGGCCACGAGGACGAAAGCTGCGATCGCAAGTCCGCGTCCCCATCGATTGGCCGCCAGCCGCGCCAGTGCCAGGCTGACTCCAGCCACGCCCGGAATAATCAGAAATGCCGAGTGCCGAGTGCCGCCGTAAGGATAAACATGCGCGAGACTGGCGCCGCCAGCAATTACAAACGGCAGGAGCAGAAGTATTCCCAAACGGCGCGACGAACTTCGATCCTGCATGAAGCCCGTGCTGCCAAGCAGCAGCCCTACTCCTATCAGAAAAATCAGGCCGATTACATCACCTACCGCAAGCTGTCCAAAGAAATATTGAAAGACTCCAAAGGTATGGCCAACTGAGAACTTCAAAGCATTGTCGTGCGCGGGATCGAAGTAGGAGTGGCTCAGATAGTGCTCACTCATCCAGCCTTCGAATACGGTTCGTGATTCGCCCACGCCCAGCTTCGAAAGCTGTGTCTTGTAAAGAAAAATTCCAAGCGCCACACCGCCGAGCTGTCCGGCTACCCAAGTCGCCACTAAGCGAACGGGCGGGCGATCCGAGAAGACTTTCAGCAAGGCATAAATGCCGAGCGCCGCGGCGAACAGAAACGCCGAATAATGAACCAGCATAGCGAGGTAAAGGCATAGGGAAAAGGCTGCCATCTTGCCGGCAGAGTTTTCCGCAAAAGCTTCATCCAGGAGATACAGAGCGCTGGCGAGGAATGCAAGCAGCAGGGCATACTGCCGGATTTCCGCCGAGATGAGGATGATGGGCGGAAGGAATGCCACGAAAAGAAGTCCAATGAAACCCGCAACGCTGCCAGCAGCTTTGCTGAGCCATTTGTAAAACATCCAACAGAAAACCGTGCCTGCGAGCACTGAGGGCATGCGCAGCCAGAGCTCCGAGGTACCGAGCCCGCGCCAAAAATAAAGCAAGAGAATGAGAAGCGGAGGATGAGCCGCAGTGAGACTCTGCTTATAGGCGAGAGCTAGCGAACCCTGGTTCGCCAGTCGGAAATGCAATGCCTCATCGGGATTAAGGAAAGTTCCAGAGGCTGTCCAAAGGCGCGCCAGGAAGCCGAGCAGGGTGACAGAAGCCGCGGCTACATTGCCATAGCTTTGAAACCAGCGATTTCCGTTTTCCGTCAACGATCCCTATCCTCGCGGATCATATCTTCAAAAGATGATGTGCTCTCCACCGCGATATTCGCCTCCGCCAAACAGTTTATCGCGCCTTGACACTGCTTTCTCCCAGCCTTTATCCTTTAAGTTGCTCCTTGCGGTACCTGCGCCTTCTGGCGTGCTTCCGCGGCCTGGGGGGCGATTGGACGGGGCGCGGAGGTTTCCGAATGTTCTTCGAGATCAAAGAGTTAGAACTTCATCCCGTGGAGTTTGCGGAGAGGTTCGCACCGGGCGTGATCGACCTGGGATCGGATTACCGGCAGATTTCTCCGATCGGAAGCAGCGGGCGGGCCGATCTGGTCGAAGAGCACCACGGCAAGCACAAAGTCATACAAGATATTCGCGTCAAGGGCCGGCTTACAACCAGCCTGGAATCGAATTGTGCGCGCTGTTTGGAGCCGATCACGCAGGATGTGAAGCGCGAGTTCGATTTGTTATACCGTCCTCAGGGTTCGGACGCGGGACGCGACGAGATCTCGGTGACCGACGCGGAGGCTGAGATCAGCTATTATGAAGGCGAAGGGCTTTTGCTCGAGGATGTTGTGCGCGAGCAGATACTGCTGGCTGTCCCGTTGAAGCTTACGTGCCGTGAAGATTGCAAGGGGCTGTGTCCGCACTGCGGCAAAAATTTGAATCAGGAAAAGTGCTCGTGCGAAGTGACGCGGGAAGAACCGCGGTGGGCGGCGCTGAAGGAAATCCGCAGCAAGCTGGCGCACTAGGGTCTGAGATATTAAGCGATCGATTGATGCGAGGCTAAGAACTAAGCGCCTCGGCGAGAGGAATTCAAATACCATGCCTAATCCAAAACGACGACATTCGCAAAAGCGCACTTCGACCCGGCGGGCGCACGATGCGCTAAAGAGCCACTCACTGTCGGAGTGTCCGAACTGCCACGAGAAGAAGATGCCGCATCGCGCCTGCGCCAAGTGCGGCTACTATAAAGGCCGCGAAGTACTCGCAGTAGAGGAAGCCAGCTAGCTCGCTGTCACCATGCCTAGCGTGATCGCGCTGGATGCGATGGGATCGGACCGGGCTCCCAAGCCTGAAATCGAAGGCGCGATCCATGCTGCGCGCAATTATGGCGTGAGCGTACTCCTAATCGGCCCGGAAGCCACGGTCAAAGCGGAATTGGAACGCCATCCTGCGGCATCGCGTCTGCCCATCGAAGTGGTTCACGCCAGCCAGGTCATCACCATGGAAGATAAGGCGGTGCAGGCGGTGCGCGCCAAGCGTGACTCGTCCATGCGCGTAGGATTGCGGCTGGTTCGCGAAGGGCGCGCTGCCGGCTTTGTCACGGCCGGCAATACTGGCGGCGCTATGGCGACGGCCAAGATGGTGCTGGGCGCTCTGCACGGCGTGGATCGTCCCGCGCTGGCTGCGGTTTTTCCCACGGCACCCGGTACGGCGGCGATTTTGCTGGATGTGGGTGCGAACGTGGATTGCAAGCCGCATAACCTCGAACAGTTCGCGGTGATGGGCGAGATTTATTTCCGCTCGATGTTTGGGAACACCATGCCCCGCTCCAATTTTTCGGCCGGAAAAAGACCGCGCGTGGGCTTGCTTTCCATTGGCGAAGAGGAAACCAAAGGCAACGAGTTGACCCGCGAATCGTTCCACCTATTGAAGCGGCTGCCTTTGAACTTTGTGGGCAATGTGGAAGGTCGTGACCTGTTCAATGGACATGTTGACGTGATTGTCGCCGATGGGTTTGTGGGTAATGTCGCGCTGAAGATATCCGAAGGCGTGGCGAATCTGGTGCGCACGGTTCTGAAAGAATCTCTAAAAGCGACAATTACGAGCCAGGTCGGCGCTATGCTCTCACGCAGCGCCTTCGCCGATTTTAAGAAGCGCATCGACCACACCGAATACGGCGGCGCCCCTCTGTTGGGATTGAAGGGAGTGTGCATCATTACGCACGGCTCCTCCAATGCGAATGCAATTAAGAATGCTGTGCGCGTAGCGGCGGAGTTTGCCGAGCGGCGCATCAATCAATCGATTGAGCTGGGATTGGCGGCGCTTCGGCCCGCGGTGGCGGAGGCCGCAGTCGTGCCGGTACACTAACTTCCGAAAATCATGACGGAATCAACAGACGCACCCAAGCTCGCATTCATTTTCCCCGGCCAGGGTTCGCAGGCCGTGGGCATGGGCAAGGATCTCGCCGAGAAGTATCCCATCGCGCGGCAAACCTTTGAAGAGGCCGACGAAGCGCTGGGCTACAAATTATCGCAGGTATGTTTCGAGGGCCCCGAAGATCAACTACGGCTGACCGAGATTACACAGCCTGCGATTCTCACCACATCGATCGCGGCCTTGAGAGTTCTCGAGGGCCGCATTTCCAGGCCAAGCTTTGTCGCCGGCCACAGCCTGGGTGAGTATTCGGCGCACGTGGCTTCCGGCACGATGAGTTTTGCCGATGCCGTGCGCACTGTGCGCAATCGCGGCAAGTATATGCAGGAAGCGGTTCCGGTGGGCGTGGGAGCTATGGCGGCAATCCTCGGCATGGACTTGGAGAAAGTTGTTGCTGTCTGTGAGGAGGCCGCACAGAGCGAGGTTTGTTCTCCTGCGAATATTAATTCGCCTGAGCAGATTGTGATTTCCGGCAACACGACGGCGGTAGAGCGTGGAGCAAAGTTAGCCGACGAACGCGGAGCGAAACGCGCGAAGTTGCTGCCCGTGAGCGCACCCTTCCACTGTTCATTGATGAAGCCCGCGCAAGATCGTCTGGAAGCGGATTTGAACAAATTAAAGATGCAAAAGCCGGTGTATCCAGTCGCGTGCAATGTGGAAGCATCGCTGATCAGCGACGAAATACGGGCGCGCGAAACGCTAGTCGCACAGGTTACAGGTTCCGTGAAGTGGGAGCCGAGTATGCGGCTGCTGATCGCGCAGGGCGTGCAGACCTTCGTGGAGATCGGGCCGGGGAAAGTTCTGTGCGGGCTGATGCGGCAGATTGACCGCTCAAGGACCTGCTTCAATGTTGGGGACGAGGCGTCCCTTACGAAAGCGTTCGAGCAACTCGAGCCAGGTTCTAGCGGAATTCCAGATCGCAGGGCGGCGAGCTGATCGTCTTATCCGATTTGTCCACATAGAGCTGTGCGTGCTGCGCGCGATCGTTCACGACCAGGTCGACAACCACGCCTGTCCCGCCGCCGGGACAATTACTGGCGCCGAAGATCTTATAAGTCTTGACTACGCCCCACTGTCCGCCCGGGCCCCAATCCTGCCAGAATTCGTTGAAGGGATACTGCGCGTGATTCTGCGGATGCTGCTTCCACGCGGAGTCGTGGTAGTAAATGCCGTAAGCCGTTTCGAAATCCTGCTTCTGCAGCGAGGAAAAGAATTTGCCGGCGATGTGTTCTTCCGGCCAGAATCGATTCCACCAACCCACAAAAGCCAGCACCAGAACAAAAATGATGATCGAAATAATGCGGATGCGCCTCTTCCGCTCTTTTTCAGGATGGTACTCTTTCGGGTCTAGAAGGGTCATGGCTCTCTAGGATAACGGACGCGGCGGGTAAGTCAAAAGTTCCCGAAACTGATCCACCGCCGAGTACGCAGAGAACGCCGACAATCGCGGAATAGGTATGAATTGGCTCGAATTTCTCAGCGACCTCCGCGTGCTCGGCGGTAAAGCACTCACAGCGTTCTCTTGAACAGCGGGATCGCGACCGCGAGCGTAATGGCCGCAAAGATCGTCAGGTACAGCATGTCGCCGCCGACCGCCGCCAGGGAGGTCTCTTTCAGTAGCAAGCATTTGAAACCATCCACGGCGTAGCTAAACGGATCAACCTTGGCGATTGCCTTTAACCACGGCGGAAATGCCTGAATCGGATAAATTGCGCCGCTGGGAAAGAACAATAGCGTATTCAGAATGCCGAACATGGCCCGGGGTACCAGCGGGTCATCGATGCGTACCATAAGTAGAAACATCATGGTGTTAAAACCCAACGAAGTCAGAATGATCATCACCAGCAACCCGAGCATCGTAACCGGATTGAAAATCGTGCTCACGCCTGCGATCAGCGCACCAATCACGCAAATAATTATGCCTGTCATTACTGCTTTGATTGCACCCGCCAGGTTGAGTCCCAGCACCAGTTCGAGCTTGGTGATGGGTGTCACCAGATAGCCTTCGTGCACGCCGCGCGCCTTGTCGTCGATATACAGCATGCCGCCGCCGATCATCACAGAAACAAACATGGCCAGCGTGAGCGAACCGGGCAGAAGATATTTCATGTACTCGATATAGGGATAGAGCTCGACAATGCTGAGAGCGGTCTGCTGCAGAATGCGCGGCTCGACCGTAGGCTGGTTCAGAGAGCTGACCAGGTCAGTGAGTTCCGACTCGACCGCAGAGCTCATGAAGTTGTCGCTGTTATCGACCACCAAAGCGACCTGCGGATGATTCTCTTCATAAACCCGCCGCGAAAACTGTGGCGGAATGATCACCGCTCCCTCGAGCTTGCCGTTGCGAACGTCCTCTACCGCCTGCTTTTCGTTGTCGTAATAAATGGGTACGAAGGTGCGGATGTTGGCGCGCACAGAATCGAAGGCCTCGCGAATCTTCAGCGCCTGCGTCCCGCCGTCCTGGTCGACAATGGCGACGCGGGCATCGCGAATCTTGCCGCCGAAGGCGTTGCCCAGAATAATCAGCTGAACCAGGGGCATGATCATCGACGCCATCATCAGCGCCGGCGACCGAAAAAACTTGCGCATTTCGCGCTCGACAATTGCCATCATCCGGTTCATAGCTTCAACCTCGCAAAATTCACGGCTGCAACCCCGGCCGCTGCGGCATGGTAAAGGCGTAGGCTTTCTGCAGTTCGTCGCGCAGCTGTCTTCCCGTGTAGTGCACGAAGACATCATCCAGCGTTGTGTTTTGCACCGAGAGCGTCTTCAGCGCAACTCCAGCCGCGACGGCCATTTCGACGAGTTCGGTTGTTGTCCGCGAACCACTGCCGGTGAGAACTCGAAACATACCTGCACCCTCGCGCTGCACGGACGTGACGTTGTCGAGCGTGCGCAGGCGCTGCTCCCAATCGTCCGGAGGATTCTCGAACTGCACTTCAATCACGTTCGATCCCGGCACGCTCGATTTCAAAGCCATTGGCGTGTCGAGAGCGACGAGCTTGCCGTGGTCGACAATGGCGATGCGGTCGCACAATCGGTCAGCCTCGTCCATGTAGTGAGTCGTGATCAGAATTGTAAGTTGCCGCTGGCTCTTAATATTGCCAAGCATCTCCCACACCGCAACGCGCGAAACGGGGTCGAGCCCGGTGGTGGGCTCGTCGAGAAAAAATATTCTGGGATGATGCACCAAGCCGCGCGCGATCTCTAATCGCCGGCGCATACCGCCCGAGAGAGTTTTCGTCTGCGCATCGCGCCACTTGGTCAGGTCAACCAGTCCGAGCAGTTCGTCGATTGAACGATGCCTTTCTTTCGTAGGCACATCGTAAAGCTTGGCGTAGATGTTCAAGTTTTCTTCCACAGTGAGATCGAGATCGCTGGTGAGGGCCTGTGGGATCACGCCGATGGTTCGGCGCACAGCATTCGGATCCTTGGCAACATCGTGGCCAGCGATGCGCGCGATGCCGGCTGTGATAGGAATCAGCGTGGTCATCATACGGATCAACGTTGACTTGCCCGCTCCATTCGGTCCGAGCAGACCGAAGATCTCGCCTTCTTTCACGTTGAACGAGACATCATCAACTGCCGTGAAGTCGCCGTATTTTTTGACGATGTGATCCACTTCGATCGCATGAGGTGCGGGCGCAGTCGCAGGAGAACTGCCGCCGTTCGCTTTAGCCTTCAGGTCCGCCATTATTGCGGCCCCGCTGCCGCCGCGCTTTGCGGATTGCTATCGCCCTTCAGCTGCGCGGGCGAAACCAACACCTCTGCTGTCATTCCCGGAACAAACGCGCCTTTGGGATTATCCAAGCGGACTTTCAGAACGATCGTCTTGATATCCCGTTTCATCCGGCTCACATCGCGTTGGGTTGCGAAATCGCCTTCCACTCCCTTGAAGAAAACCTTGCCGTTCGTAATCATTCCGCCAGGCATTCGAACGCGCAGCACGTCACCGTAACCAATGTGGTCCGCGTAAGTTTCCGGAATCGCCGCCCTTGCCCAGGTGTCACTCAGATCGACAATGGTCACGATGGGCGCGCCGATGTTGACCACTTCTCCCTGCCGCGCCGCGCGCACCGAAACCGTGCCGTTTACTGGCGCGTAGACGTTGGTATAGCCCAACCGCACCGCGGCCTGATTCTTCTGCGCGATGGCGTTCTTCAGATCAGCCTCCGTCGATTGCACCGTGCTTTTCGCGGCATTGGCTTGCTGCGTGCGAGCTATGGCTGAAGCCAAGTCCGCTTCCGCCGCTTTCACTAATTCCTGCTGAGCCTGCATCGTCGCTTGCGCCGCCTGTAAATTGGTTTCAGCTTGCACGCGATCCTGGTCTGACTGAACGCCGGCCTTCGCCAATTCGATCATGCGCCGACTATCGCTCTCGGTGCGGTCGAGCGTAGCCTTCGCTTGCAGAAGCTGCGCCCTGGCTGAATCCAGTTTGGCACGCGCGTTGGCGACATCGCTCGAAGTCGAGCCTGAAGTCGATTGCTCGGTGTGCTCCATTTGGGAAACCTTATGCTCCATGCTGGCGATATTCGCGGCCGCAGCCGCATCCTGCGTCTGCAACTCGGAGGGATCGAGCACGGCGATCAGATCTCCCGCTTTCACCGGCGTGCCTTCATCCACCAGCAACTTCTGGATGCGGCCTTCCACTTGGGCGCTAACAATCACCTGATTAGAATCGACGGTGCCGATCAGCACCAGGTCCTTGGAATGATTCGTGGAAAGCGCGTAATAGATCGCAGCGATCACGAAGATGACGCCGAGTAGCGTAAAGAACCGGTTACGAGCACTCATTTGCGTACTCCTGATTTGCGAACTGCAGGGCTTGCGCTCGCGTTAGGCTGAAACAGGGCTGCGGAAATGAAATCAAGAACCGCGGCCCGCCGCTGGGCGATGCGCCGCGGCGAAAGCGGATCGAAGCGCACGATTCGCCGCATCACCGGTGCACTGCTGAAATAAAAAACGATCATCGCGATCATCGAAGGAACGAAGTGCGCCGGGTCGACCTTGCGGAATTCGCCTTCGGCAATTCCCTGACGCAGGAGATCGCCGACCCGCCGGTAAACTGGCTTAAAGTAAGTCTTGATCAGCCGGTCGATGTGAACCGAGTTGCCTTCGCGCGCGCGCATCATCTCGCGTTGCATCAGCTTCGGATAGATCGGATTCGAGGCAATGAAATCGAAATACTCACCCACATAGGCCATGATTTTTTCCCGCGGAGGCAGGTCGCTATCGAGCACCCGGAAGACCTTGGCCTTCATCCCGGAAAATGCGTGATCGAGGACTGCGCCGTAGAGCGTTTCCTTGTCCTTGAAGTAGTAATAGAGCAGGGCCTTGTTAACCTGCGCCTCGCGCGCAATGGCATCGGTGCGGGCCCCGGCAATGCCAAACTCGCCAAACTCCTTGGCGGCAGCCTGCAGAATTGCTGCGCGGCTCTCCTCCGGCTGGCCGCGGGAGCCCATACGAGGGTGATTATGATGAAGAAGCGAGTGATTCATGGACTTAATTAACCAGTTAGTTAGATTATACCGATTGCGCAGGCTTAGCTCAAGCCGAACGTTTACCAAGTTTTACCGAAACACTACAAATCTTTGGATTCACTAACAATTTTCGCGCTATACTTTGCATGTTTTATCTTGCAGCTGAATTGGGCCCGCAGGCAGGGTCGATTTGGATGTTGGCTCTGACCGCGCAAGTGCCCGCATGAGGTGTTTCATGCGCTTGCCCTCTTCGTCTTCCCCCCAAGTATTTACTACCCTCTTAGTAGTGATTCTTGCAGCAGCTATTTCCACCGGTTGCGGTGCGAGCGGCAGCATGTCGAAGACACCGCCTCTGACTGGGAGTACTGCGGTAACGGTCGTAGTGTCGAGCACGGCCAACGACCAGCTGGCAGAATTCGATCTCGGTTTTCAAAACATAACCTTAACCAGTCAGTCGGGCAAGACGGTCACTGTAATGTCGATGCCCACATCGGGGCCACCTCTCGGCGCGGAGTTCATGCATACCAATGGCACCGCGGAACCACTAGTAACCGCCAGCATCCCGCAGGGTGTTTACACGAGCATGACGGTAACGCCCGGCGTCCTAGGCGCCGTTGTTTGTGTGGCCCTTGGGCCATCAGATGGGGAACAGGTGCTGGATACGGCCACCTACAACGCGACTCCTTCGCCCGTGTCCGTGAACTTAGCGTCGCCCCTCACTGTGACGGGTGCGAGTATGGCGCTATCGCTTGACCTGCTAGTCGCACAGTCAGCCACAATCGGCGACTGCGTCAATGTCGATGGATTCTATGGCTATACGATAACGCCCACTTTTAGCCTCGCTCCTCTCATCTTGTCTTCTTTGCCGACGAATTCTGCGAACGGCAAAGTAACGGGACTCGACGGCGAGATTACCGCGATCAGTACAAGCGGCAGCGTTACGCTTTCTCTACCAGACGTGGAGGGGCCAAGACCGCTTTCGGTCGGTGCTGACAGCAATACGGTATATCAGGGGATTAGCGGCCTTTCCACATTAGCCGTTGGTACATTCATCGATATGGATGGGGCGATCCAATCGGATGGCTCAGTCCTGGCGACGCGCATCGCTGTGGAAGACCCAACTGCAGGCGACGTACTCCGTGGTCCACTGATAGAAGTGGCACCCTCTGTCTCGATTTTATCGATGCATCCTCGCCAGGAGCAAGGCAAGGATCTTCTAGGCTTCGGTGGCGGATCTTTCGATTTCAAATTTGGCAGCGCCATTTTTCAGACGTCAGGCCAACTCACGAACCTGCAGAGCCTCCCGTTTGTGCCGAGCTTCAATGCTTCCAACGTGGTTCCTGGTCAGGAAGTTTATATCTCGGCTGCGGTAATGCCTCCTAGTGGCTATCCCGTGGCCACCACCCTGACGCTGATGCCGCAAACCATCAACGGAACCGTTACCGGGTCGTCGACCAGCGGCAACTTCACCGACTACACAGTATCGCTTGCGTCTTACGATTTGTTCCCAATGCTCGCAGTACAACCGGGGCAAACAGTTGAAAATAATCCCAGCCAGGTTGAAGTTTACGTCGATAGCAACACGCAAATGCTTAACACGCAGGCACTCGCCACCGGCAATACGCTGCGCTTCTATGGACTGGTGTTCAACGACAACGGCACTTTACGCATGGACTGCGCTCAGGTAAATGACGGCGTACCCTTTTCGCCGCCGCCGTCGGCATCCCAACAAGCTCACATGGAAAAAGGTGCGGTGCAGCAGGTTCGCCGCGAGAACTCCGCCACGCAACAAGTCATCAGCGTAACGACGAATCAGAAGTAGCTGAGAAAATAATCGGATTAGTGGGCCGGGCTGGGCGCGGCCGTACCGGAAGATTCTCCCAGCGCAGGAGTGGTTTCTCCACCGCGCAAGAACAGCCGCACCCGATCAAGATAAACATAAATAACGGGTGTGGTGAACAAGGTGAGCGCCTGGCTGACGATCAGCCCGCCGACGATCGTGATGCCAAGAGGACGATGCAGTTCCGATCCGGTTCCATTCCCAAGGGCTAACGGCAGCCCGCCCAGCAGCGCCGCCATGGTCGTCATCATGATGGGCCGGAAGCGCAGCAGGCAGGCTTCATAGATCGCGTCAACCGGCTTCTTTCCTTGCGTCCGCTCTACTTCGAGCGCCACATCGATCATCATGATCGCATTTTTCTTCACCAGCCCAATCAGTAAAATGATGCCGATCGTCCCTATCACGTTCAGTTCATTGTGGGTCAGCAACAGTGCGAGCAGTGCGCCCACGCCGGCTGATGGAATCGTGGAAAGAATCGTGAAGGGGTGAATGTAGCTCTCGTAAAGCATACCCAGCACAATGTAAACGGTAATAAAAGCGGTAATAATCAGCACCAGTTCGCTCGAAAGCGAATCCTTGAACGCTGCCGCCGTACCCTGGAAGTTCGCCTGAATCGTCGCCGGGAAGCCGATGGAACTCTGGACTTTTTCGATGGCTTGCGTGGCCTGTCCCAGAGAAATGCCGGGAGCCAGGTTAAAAGAAATCGTGACCGACGGAAACTGGCTCTGATGATTCACCGCCAACGGTATGTTGGAGGGGATGAAGTGAGTGAACGCTGCTAACGGTATCGGCGCTCCGTTGCTGGAGCGCAAATAAATATTTTGCAGTGCTTCCGTAGTCTGCTGGAACTCAGGTGCGACTTCCATGACCACGTGATATTGGTTAAGCGGACGGTACATGGTTGAGACTTGCCGCTGGCCAAAAGCATCGTAGAGTGCGTTATCAATATCCTGCGCGGCTACTCCCAGGCGGCTTGCGGTGTCGCGGTCAATTACCAATTGCGCTTGCAATCCGCGATCCTGCTGGTCGGTATTTACGTCGCGCAGTTCCTGCAGGCCGCGCATTTTCCGCAACAAGAGTGGACCCCAGTTGTTGAGTTCATTCAAGTCCTCGCCTTGTATCGTGTACTGGTACTGCGCCTGCCCGTAGCGCCCGCCAATCGTCAGATCCTGCTGCGTTTGCAGGAACAGTGTGGCTCCCGGAACTACCGCGAGTTTACCCCGCAATCGATCGATCACCTCGTCGGCGCTAATGTAGCAAGGGTTCCAGAAGTGGGGGGTCTTGCATTGGCCGCGCTGCTGAAGTGGCCTTAGCATGACGAAGAACCGGCCCTGATTGGTCGCCGAGCCCCCGCCGGCGAACCCGACCGCCGTGTCGACCGCCGGGTCTTTCAGTACGATTTGCACGAACTGTTCCATCTTGCCGCGCATGGCCTGGAATGAGATGTCTTGTGCCGCCTGTACCGATCCCTGAAGCCGCCCCGTGTCCTGCTGCGGGAAGAAGCCCTTGGGCACGATGATGTAGAGATACACGCTCAGGCAGGCTACGAGAATAGTCACGACAAGGGTAACTGGCTGGTGCCGCAGAACCCACTGCAGCGCATGGCGATACGCCCCCAGAGTATTATCGAAAACCCACTCGCTGGCAAGGTAGAAGCGATTGTGCCGCTCATCGTGTGCGGGAGGTTTCAGGAACTTGGCGCACATGGTGGGAGTCGTGGTCAGAGAAACCAGAAGCGAGACTCCAATCGCTATGCTTAGCGTAACTGCGAACTCGCGGAACAAGCGCCCTACAATTCCGCCCATCATCAGCAATGGAATGAACACCGCGACCAGCGACACGCTCATGGAAACCACGGTAAAACCAATCTCCGAGGCTCCCTTGAATGCCGCCTGTAACGAATCCATCCCTTGCTCGACATAGCGCGTGATATTTTCCAGCACCACGATGGCGTCGTCCACCACGAATCCAGTGGAAATGGCGAGCGCCATCAGCGACAAATTGTCCAGGCTATAGTCCAGCAGATACATGCCGCCGAAGGTGCCCACCAGCGAAAGCGGCACGGCGATACTGGGAATTATCGTCGCCCGCACCGTACGCAAGAAGACGAACACCACCAGAATCACCAGCACGATCGAAAGCAGCAGCGTGGATTCAATGTCTTTCACCGATGCACGCACCGTAATCGTGCGGTCCGAGACAACTGCCAGTTTGATCGCCGGAGAAATCGAGGATTGGAGATATGGCATCAGCGCGCGCACGCGGTCCACCGTCTCGATGACGTTGGCGCCGGGCTGCCGGAAAATAACCACCAGTACTCCTGGCTTGCCATTGGCCAGACCAAGGTTGTGCACGTCCGCCACCGAATCTTCCACATCGGCCACGTCCGATACTCGTACCGGCCCTCCATTGTGGTAAGCGACAATCAGCGGCCGGTATTCATCGGCGGTAAAGAGCTGATCGTTATCGCTGAAAGTCCACGAGGTTATGCCGCTTGCGACTTCGCCCTTGGCCTGGTTCGAATTGGCCAGATTAAGGCCATTGCGCACGGTGTCGAGCCCTACCCCGAGCTTGTTGAGCAGCATCGGATTTACTTCGACCCTCACCGCGGGCGGCGCCGAACCGTAGGTGAACACCTGGCCCACTCCATTCACCTGCGCCAACTTCTGCGCCAGAATCGAATCGGAGGTGTCATACAAACGCGCCACCGGAAACGTATCCGAGGTGAGCGCGAGAATCAGGATAGGAGCGTCCGCCGGATTGATTTTGCGGTAGGTCGGATTGCTGGGCAGATTACTGGGCAGCTGGCTGCGAGCGGCACTGATGGCCGCTTGCACATCGCGGGCAGCCGCATCGATGTTCCGGTTCAAATCAAATTGCAGCGCGATAGCGGTCGATCCCAGTTGGCTCGAAGAAGTCATCTGGTTCACGCCGGCGATGCGTCCGAACTGCCGCTCCAGCGGCGTGGCCACTGCGGAAGCCATCGTCTGCGGGTCGGCTCCCGGCAATTGTGCGCCGATGCTAATGACCGGAAAATCCACCCTGGGCAGCGAAGCCACTGGCAAGTAGTTAAAGGCAAGAATCCCGGCGAGCAGCACCGCCGCCGCCAGCAGCGACGTGCCAATCGGGCGCCGAATGAATGGAGCCGAAATACTCATGCTTTAATCCGCCGGCATTTGCTGCGGAATCGCATTGCCTACTTTGTACTTCTCAAATCTCTTGGCCAGCCGGTCAAACCATAAGTAAATCACCGGCGTGGTGTAGAGCGTGAGCATCTGGCTGAGAATGAGACCGCCCACAATCGTGATTCCGAGCGGCCGGCGCAACTCCGCCCCGGTCCCTGATCCCAGTGCAAGAGGCAAACCGCCGAGCAACGCAGCCATGGTCGTCATCATGATCGGACGGAAGCGCAGCAAACACGCCTGAAAGATCGCCTCTTCCGGCGGCTTATGTTCTTCGCGCTCGGCTTCGAGCGCGAAGTCGATCATCATGATGGCGTTCTTCTTCACGATGCCGATCAGCAGAATGATTCCGATCAAAGCCACCACGGTGAGATCGTTCCCCGTAAGCTGGAGAGCGAGGATTGCGCCCACACCTGCGGAGGGCAGAGTGGAAAGAATGGTGATGGGGTGAATGTAGCTCTCGTACAACACCCCCAGCACGATGTAGACCGTGATGATTGCAGCAAGAATCAGGAAGGGCTCACTGGAAAGCGAATTTTGAAATGCCGCAGCCGTTCCTTGAAAGGAGGCGTGAATACTGGGCGGCAGTTCGATTTCCTTCTCCGCCTTCTCAATCGCTTTTGTCGCTTCGCCCAGCGAAGATCCCGGAGCAAGGTTGAACGACAACGTCACCACCGGGAATTGTCCCTGGTGGTTGTCGGAAAGAGGCGTGCTCTCCGTTTGCATCCGTATAAAGGTTGAAAGTGGAACCGGAGGTCCGCTGGTTGTGACAACGGCAGTACTCGCGCTAGGTGCACTGGAAGCCGGGGTCGCACTGCCGGGGCGAACATACATGTCGTTCATAGCGTCGGGCGTCTGCGCGAAGCTGGGCAGCACTTCCAGCACGACATGGTACTGGTTCAACTGCGTAAAGATGATCGAAACCTGGCGCTGCCCAAAGGCGTCATAGAGCGTGTTATCGATAGCCGAAGGCAGGATACCCATGCGCGACGCGGTATCGCGGTCGATTTCCAGATCCGTCCTGAGCCCGCCGTTAAGCTGATCGGTGGCGACATCGCGCAGTTTCGGCGAGGCGCGCAGTTTATCTACAAGCTTCGGCGTCCATTGCGCCAGTTCCCTTGCATCTACATCCTCCAGAGAGTATTGAAATTGTGTGCGGCTCACCCGATCTTCTACGGTCAAGTCCTGCACCGGCTGCATATAAAGGACGATTCCATTCACCCTCGCCAGTTCCGGCTGCAGGCGCCGGATGATCCCAGATGCATCCGTGTCACGCTCGTCGCGCGGCTTCAAGTTGATCTGGATGCGGCCGCTGTTGGGAGTCGTGTTGGTGCCGTCCACGCCGATGAACGAGGACAGGCTCTCGACATCTTTGTCTTTCAGAATTACCTTCGCCAGTTCCTGCTGCCGTTTCGACATTGCGTCAAACGAAATATTGTCGGGAGCTTCGGAGATTCCCAGAATCACGCCCGTATCCTGCACCGGGAAAAATCCCTTGGGCACAACCACGTAGAGAACCAGCGTCAAGACCAGGGTTCCAAAGGTTACGAACAGGGTTGCAGTCTGGTGTTTCAACACCCACTTCACGCTGCGCCCGTAAGCCGCAATCACCCGGTTGTAAAACCTTTCCGTGACTTCGTAGAATCGCCCCTTCTCGCCTTCCTTGCGATGCTTGAGCAGCTTGGCGCACATCATCGGCGTCAAGCTCAGAGAAACTCCGGCGGAGACCAGAATCGTTACTGCCAGCGTGACCGCGAACTCGCGGAATAGCCGGCCAACGATGTCGCCCATGAACAAAAGAGGAATCAGCACGGCAATGAGCGAGACGGTGAGTGAGACGATCGTAAACCCAATCTGCCCCGAGCCTTTAAGTGCCGCATCCAGCGGCGAATCCCCAGCCTCGAGATAGCGATCAATGTTTTCGATCATCACGATGGCGTCATCCACCACGAAGCCGGTGGAGATCGTCAACGCCATGAGCGTTAGATTGTTCAGGCTGTATCCGAGCAGGTACATCACGCCGAAGGTTCCGACAATCGACAACGGAACCGCGACGCTGGGAATGAATGTGGCCCGCAGATTTCTCAGGAAGAAGAAAATGACGATGACCACCAGCACGATGGTCAGCGCCAGTTCAAATTCAACGTCTGCAACGGATGCGCGGATGGTGACAGTCCGATCGGTGAGAATTTGCACCTTCACCGCGGACGGCAGCGACGCCTGCAACTGCGGCAGCAACTTCTTGATCCGGTCGACCACGCTGATGATGTTCGCCCCGGGCTGCCGCTGGATGTTTACGATGACGGCCGGCGTCTGATTCATCCAGGCCGCCAGCCGCGTATTTTCCGTGCCATCGATTACGTTCGCGACATCGCTCAACCGCACCGGCGCACCGTTGTGATAAGTGACGACGATCGGCTTATATTGTTCGGCGGCGAAAAGTTGGTCGTTGGCGCCAATGGTATAGGACTGGCGCGCGCCATCGATGACGCCCTTCGCCTGATCCACATTGGCCGCGGCCAGCGCCGTTCGCACATCCTCAAGACTCAGCCCATACGAAGCGAGCGCCGTCGGATTTACCTGCACCCGGACGGCGGGCTTCTGTCCGCCGCTGATCGAAACCAAACCCACGCCCGGCAACTGCGAAATCTTCTGTGCCAGCGCGGTATCGGCGAGATCCTCAACCTTGGATAAAGCCAGCGAATCCGAAGTCATCGCCAGCGTGATAATCGGCGAATCGGCTGGATTGACCTTGTTGTAAATCGGAGGGTTCGGCAGATCTGCCGGCAGGTACGTGGCGGCCGCATTCACCGCGGCCTGCACCTGCTGTTCTTCCACGTCAATATTCTGGTCGAGTCCAAACTGCAGCGTGATTACCGAACTGCCAAACGAACTCGATGAGGTCATCTGGCTCAATCCGGGAACCTGCCCGAATTGCCGCTCCAGCGGCGAGGTCACCGACGATGCCATCACGTCGGGATCAGCGCCCGGATAAAAAGTTACAACCTGAATGGTTGGGTAATCGACTTCGGGCAGGGCAGAGACCGGCAACTGCAAAAACGCGACCCACCCCACCAGCAGCACGCCCACCATCAACAGCGTGGTCGCCACCGGCCGGAGAATAAATAGCCGTGAAGGACTCAGACTCATGAACCTGGGGTTCCTGCCGCAGCATCCTTGCCGTCGCTCGCACTGTTGCCGGGGCTGCCGCTGCGCGGCTCAATGGTGCTGCCGGTCTGCAGTTTGTCCTGGCCGTCAGTGACCACTACGTCGCCAGGATTCAGGCCGCTGCTAACCGCTGCGATATTGCCCTGCGTAATCGCTACCGTCACCGGGCGCGCTTCCACTGTTTTATCCGGCTTCACCAGATAGACGAACGTTCCCTGCGGGCCGCGCAGCAGCGCTGCCGCCGGCAGCACAGTGCTGTTCTTCCGCGTTTCGAGCAGCAGGTTTGCGTTTACGAATTGATTGGGCCAAAGCTGGTTGTCTTTATTATCGAAGACGGCTTTCAGCTTGGCGGTTCCAGTCGTCGGATCGATCTGGTTGTCAATCGTCTGCAGTTTGCCGGTCGCAAGCTTGGTCACATTGTCGCGGCTGTATGCCTCGACCGCCAGGGTGGAATTCTTCATGTGCAACGCCACGGTCGGCAACTCATCTTCGGGCAGAGTGAAGATCACCGCGATCGGCTGCAGTTGCGTGAGAATCAGCATGGGATTCGTATCAGCCGCATGCACAATGTTCCCCGGATCGACCTGCCGCAAACCTACGCGCCCGGTAAATGGCGCCGTGATGTTGCAATAGACGATCTGCAGTTTCGCGTTATCGATCTGCGCCTGATCCGTGCGCACCTGGCCGTCGAGTTGGTCCGCCAACGACTGCTGCGTGTCCACCTGCTGCTGTGCAATGCTTCCAGATGGAATCAGCGTGGTGTAGCGCTGCAGGTTCAGCTTCGCATCGCGCAGCGTAGCCTGATCTTTGAACAACTGCGCCTGCATCTGCTCCAGTTGCACCTGATAGGGACGCGGGTCGATCAGGATCAGCAGATCGCCTTCTTTCACGATCTGTCCTTCCTGAAAGTTGACGCGCATAATCTGGCCATCGACGCGGCTCTTGATATTCGCCGTGTAAAACGCAGTCACCGATCCCAAGCCAACCTGATAAACCGGCACATCCTGCTTTTGCACCGTGGCGACGGCAACGGAAACCGCGCGCGGGCCCGCGGCTTGTGCTTTCTTCTGGCTGGCATCACCGCCGGCGCAGCTGGAAAGAAATGCGCAAAACAGACTTAGTACAACTATCGAAGCCAGGCGAAACTGACGGCCGGCGTGCGATGTGTTTGCTCGAGAGAAAATCGAAGCGATCATGTTCAAGGTATTAACCCGTTGCGGCTCTCTATCTCTACAAGATCGGCGTTGAACCTGCCATTCATTAGACGTATGCATTTCGAGTCGGTCGCGAAAATTCCACCCAGAAAGTAAGGAGAAAATCGTCTTACGCCAGGGTCCTCCCGCTGGAGGCTCAGGGATGGGAACCAAACGCAGCATTAATACTAAAACCGGACAAAACCAGCATCAACCGCAGTGCCGTAGCAGGTCAAGGGCAAGGGTGAAGGTTTTACAATTCTTTACTCGCTTTGACCGAATGTTTACGCTCGGGGCGCTTCCACGCTTGCCGGCGCGGGATGCAGCGCCTCGTAGGCGGTAATCTCCGCCTCGTGTTGCAATGTGAGGCCAATGTCATCGAGACCGTTGAGCAGGCAGTGGCGCACGAATTCATCGATTGGAAACTTGGCGCTAAAGCCGTGATCGTCGCGGACCTCGAGTTGCTCCAGATCGATCGTGAGTTGATAATCGTTCATCTCGTCCGCTCGCTTCATCAACTCCGCGACTTCACTCTCGCTCAGGCGCACGGTGAGGAAACCATTCTTCGTGCTGTTATTGGCAAAGATGTCGGCGAAGGAGGATGAGATTACAGCGCGGAATCCGAAGTCTGTCAGCGCCCACACCGCATGCTCCCGCGAAGAGCCGCATCCGAAATTCTTCCCGGAAACCAGAATGCTTGCGCCTGCATAACGCGGCTCGTCCAGAATAAAACCAGCGTTCTTCTTTCCGTCGGCAGCGAAACGCCAGTCGTAAAACAAAAATTGGCCGAAGCCGGTGCGCTCAATCCGCTTTAGAAATTGTTTCGGAATGATTTGGTCGGTGTCCACGTTGATGCGATTAAGTGGAGCCACGCGGCCGCGATGTGTGCGAAACGGTTTCACGTCGTTGTCATCCCCAAAGCTTGTCATCCTGAGCGCAGCCGTTCTTCAGGCATAGCGAAGGATCTCGATCTCTACCGCCCTCACAGAAAAAACTCCTCACTGAAACTTCCAATTCCTAATGTCCGTGAAATGCCCGGCAATCGCCGCTGCAGCCGCCATCATCGGACTCACCAGGTGCGTACGCCCGCCGCGCCCCTGCCGTCCTTCGAAGTTGCGGTTGCTGGTGGAAGCGCAACGCTCGCCGGGCTGCAAAATGTCCGGATTCATCCCCAGGCACATTGAGCATCCCGACTCCCGCCACTCGAACCCTGCATCCAGAAAAATCCGGTGAAGGCCTTCCCGCTCCGCCGCCCGCTTGATGGCCTGCGATCCCGGCACCACCATGGCTCGCACCTTCGCGCTCACGTGGTACCCCTTAGCCACCTGCGCCGCGGCCCGCAGGTCTTCAATACGTGAGTTTGTGCACGATCCAATAAATACGCGGTCGATGCCAATATCTTCAATGCGCTTCCCCGGCTCCAACCCCATGTATTGCAGAGCCAGCTCAGTTGCGCGGTGGTCGGATTCTTTCAAACTGCCAAGATCAGGCACGCGTCCCGTCACCGGAGCTACCATCCCGGGATTCGTGCCCCAGGTCACAAATGGACAAAGTTGCGCCGCGTCCATCTCCACTACTTTGTCGAAGCGCGCGCCTTCATCGGTCGGCAACCCGCGCCAGTATTCGACTGCCTTCTCCCATTCACCATCGCGTGGAGCAAATCGCTTTCCCTTCACATACGCAAATGTCGTTTCGTCCGGCGCGATCATTCCCGCACGCGCACCCGCCTCGATGCTCATATTGCACAGCGTCATGCGGCCTTCCATCGAGAGCCCGCGCACGGCGTCGCCCGCATATTCGATTACATACCCGGTCGCGCCATCGGTGCCGATTTGTCCGATGATTCCCAGCGCGAGATCTTTTGCCGTTACACCTTCCGCCAGCCGGCCACGCACATCGATCTTCATCGTCTTCGGCTTCTGCTGTGCCAGACACTGCGTCGCCAGAACGTGCTCCACTTCTGAAGTCCCAATGCCGAAAGCCAATGAACCAAAAGCACCGTGCGTGCTGGTGTGGCTGTCACCGCAGACGATCGTCATGCCCGGCTGCGTCAGCCCGAGTTCCGGCCCGATCACGTGCACAATTCCCTGTTCCGGCGAATCCATATCAAACAACTGGACGCCGAATTCCTTGCAGTTCGCTTGCAGCGCCGCAATTTGCGCAGCGGCAATCAAATCGGTGATCGGAGTTCCGCGCGGCTCGGTGGGAATATTGTGATCGACCGTAGCCACGGTGCGCGCAGGCTGCCGAACTTTTCTTCCGGCGGTGCGCAAGCCATCGAAAGCTTGCGGCGAAGTAACTTCATGCACCAGATGCAAATCGATGTAAACGATCGGCGAGCGGCCGCTCGGCTGCGCCACCAGGTGCGCATCCCAGATTTTCTCGAAGAGTGTTCGCGGTGCGGGCATTGGTTCCTGAGGCCGAACTCCCTGAAAATTAAGAAGTGCCGTCAGGACTAATTTTAACAGTTATGCGGCCTTCGATGCCCGCTGCTTTTTCTTCGCAAGCTTCATCAGGCGTGAGATAACCGCACTCTTCGAGCGTCCGAGGCGCTCCGCGATACTCTGAAAATCGACGGCGCGATAAAACTCCATGCAAAGCCGTTCATCTTCTTCCGCCAACCACGGTCGGCCGGGGTCGACTAACCGTATGGGTTCGATTTCCGCGGACGAGTTCTTGCCTTGACCGGCGCAGGTTTCGAGCACCGCTACCGCCCTCTCGAGTGCGCGGATGGTCTGTGGCTGCTGAAAAACTGATTCGGCTGCGAGGGTTTCTCCGGTGATCGGGCTCACCCCATCCGCCAGCGCTCGAACGATTTGTAACGCCTCTGAATTTTCCATCTACTGTGCCTCCGGACCCGGATACAGAGTAACGGCACACCCTTGCGCAATGGGAAACAACGGCGAATATTTCTCTGGGAACTGCCCGGATCGGGAAACCGGTAAAAGTCTCACCCACTCTCCGGTATCATGGATTACCGAGCCCAATAACAATGATCGAAGGAAAGCGCATCGCGGTCGTAATGCCCGCATACAACGCGGAAAAGACCCTTGAGGCCACCGTAGCTGAGATCCCAGAATTAGTGGACATCCGCATTCTGGTGGATGACCACAGCTCCGATCACACCGTTGATCTCGCGCGCCGCCTCGGCCTGCAAGTTTTCCAACACGATCGCAACTATGGTTATGGGCGCAATCAGCAAACCTGCTATCGCGAAGCTCTGGCCGCCGGGGCCGACGTGGTCATCATGCTCCATCCGGACTATCAGTACACTCCGCTGCTGGTTACGGCCATGGCGAGCATGGTTGCCTATGGCGTTTATGACGTGGTGCTGGGGTCGCGCATCATCGGCGGGGGAGCGCTACGCGGCGGCATGCCGCTCTACAAATACATTTCCAACCGTGCGCTCACGGCGTTTGAAAATCTTTTTCTGCGCGTGAAGCTTTCGGAATACCACACCGGCTATCGTGCCTTCAGCCGTCAGGTGCTCACCGAGTTGCCGCTGCTTGAAAATTCCGACGACTTCGTCTTCGACAACCAGGTCGTCGCCCAGTGCGTTCACTTCGGCTTTCGCATTGGAGAAGTATCCTGCCCCACGAAGTATTTCGAAGAAGCATCATCGATCAACTTCCGACGCAGCGTGAAGTATGGTTTCGGCGTGCTCGCAACTGCGCTGCAATTTGCTTTGCAGAGAGCAGGACTGATTCACTTACCTCGTTTCAGCGACAAAGGCCGCAAACTCGAGGCCGACCTTCCGACGACTTATTACGCCCGCAGAACTGCTCACTCTGCGTAGAAGCGAAATCTGCTCTACTACTTCTTCTTCGACAAAAATCCCAGCACCTTGCTGGCAAACTCATCCGAGAAGCCAAACCGCGCCTTAGCCCGCGAATAAAGATCAACGGCTTTCTTATCCAGCCAGATCATCGCCGATTTCTCCCACCCATCCTGCGGCCGCGCAAAATAATCGGTGGAGTGTCCGCTGACCTTCTTTCCCGGCTCGACCGTGTAGTAGTACAAAGCCAAGCTCTTGCGCGACTCTCCTTCGGGGCACGTCAACGGATCGGGAAAGCCGTGCAGCGATCTTTCATCGGTCGTGAAAATGAGTGCACGGTTCAGCAACGGCAAATACTTCGCTCCGCAACGCGCCATCTTCGTCTCCCACAACTCGAGCGCCCCACCCCACTCCTCCTGCCATCCCGGATTTAGATAAAGAATTAAATTCACGCGCCGGTGCCAATCAGTGTGGAAGTGGTGCATGGAAAAATCCGTGTGCACGTTCAGATATCCACCCGGACCTGATTGATGCAGCCCTCCACCTTCCAGCATCGGATCGGCCATCAGATTCGGAATCCCAGTCAGCTCCGAAATCCAGGCCACAAACTCCGACGAGTTGAGCTCGTCGGTAACGGCGCGAATCGTCGCCGGAAACATTTCGCGCTTGGGCATGCCGAGCTTGTTTTCGTTGGCGTGTTTGTATTGCGTCCAAGCATCGCTGGTAGGCTGAGGAAACTGCGCCGCCATCTCCGCGGCCACATGAGGATCGAGAAAATCCTCTAGAAGAATGTGCGGACAAGGCTTGTTCTCCCGGTATTGCCTGGCCAGCGTCGGCAGCGGCGCTTCCCATTTTTCGTAGGGAAACAGCCGGACAGGGCGCTGGACAGCCCGCGCAGTCGACATGAGCGAGAATCTCCTTCTTCTTTAAGATTGTATCGAATCGGCAATCGCGAACCGAGGAATTTTACGAGAGAAAGCCCGCCGCTATTGCCATCAGAGAATCCGGCAAACACTCACACCGCGATGTTGATAGGCGCAATCAAGCCCCGCAACGGCAGGCTTTTGCACAACCACCCAGCTCACACCATATCTGTTTTTCAACCGCTGAAAGTCTTCTGTGCGGAAATTATGCCATGGAGTTTGCGCCTGCACCTGCGCCCACCACTCCTCGGCAAGCGGCGGAAACATGCTCACTGCACCGCTGTCCTTTACCCCGTCAGCCAGGCTGCTGCGCTGTGCGAGGCAGCGAAATCCAATCTCATCTTCTCCGGCGACATGCATATATTCCGGATCGAGTGCGAACACCGCATCCGCTGGCGTGTTCTCCCGGATCCAGACGAACGCCTGCGCCCAGGGATTTCTGGATATGACGCCGGGCCATTCCACTTGCGCACTCGCCGGGAATAGCGACCTCTGCCCCAGAAACATCCCGATGCTCATAGGCACAAAAAGCAACAGCCAACGCCACACGTGATTCTTCAGCACATACTCGGCAAGAAAGCCGCCCAGCAAGACGAACAGCACGATGTAAAGCAGGTGCAGGCTGCGCAACGGCTGCAGACGAGCGAGAACTTCAAAACGCGCCGGTAGATCAACCACCAGCGCCCCTGCCAAAAAGCACAAACCGTAAACCACGCCGGTACGGCTCACGCGCTCAACCACATTCCACTGCTGGTCTCGTGCAATCCGCGCGAACCAACCCAGCAAGATGAGCGGCGCGATGATTCCCAGCCACTCATACCACGCCCAATGCTGAATGTAATGGTACCCATGCCGTTTCGCGGCTTCGTGATAAGCCGCGGTAGTCGCAGGCGCAAGAGGTATCCCCAACCAGATCAGCCCCGCTAAACTGGCCGTGCTCTTCCACCGGTATCGAAGCGCGTCCATCGTCACAAGCAAAACACAGAACGAAAATGGAAACACCCACATCAGCGGATGCATAGCGGCCGCAAGTACCAGCCACAACAGCGCGCTCACATATTTTTTATCCAGGGTCCTCGTCACCGCAAAAATCCCCGCGAACGCCGCGAGATTCCGCGGGTTCAAATACTGGTCCATGATGTAGAGCGCCGTTCCCGCCACCGGAATCGTAAGGAGCGCGGCCACCAGGCATACTCCACCCCATCGCGCCCTTGCATTCGACGCGCTTGCATCGGGAAAAAACAGTCCGCTCAATTCCCAGCAGGCAAGCAACAACAAGAAAATCGATGCCACCTGCCACAAGAACAAGCCTGCCTCCATCGGCAGGTGAATCACACGCAGAGAAAACGCAACCAGATTCGGGAAAAGCGTAAGGCCGGCGTGTGAAAGGAAAAATGCCTGCCCGGAGGGAAACAACTCCGGATGCAGAATCTTCTCCACTCCCGGCAGGTAGATTTCCGCATCTTCTGCGTAAGGATGATAACCTGCCACCAGCAGCGCGCCCAGCGTCAGCAGCAACAGAATGATCAGCGTCTTGGGTTTGCTGGAAATTTCTTTCACTGGATTGTCGCGGCTGGACGTAACACGCTAACGCTGGAACTCGACGAGAACGCAAGTTTCAGTTTGTTCGTTTCAGTTCATTCAATGATTCAAGTGGTTCCTGGCAGTTTGAGCCGTGCGCCACGGAACACAAGTATCCCGCCAAAGACGTCCCAGCAGGAAAATATAGTTCAGACCTTCCTTGATCCCAGCCTTGCTGGCGCCTGCTTTCCGCAAGCCAAAGGAAAACGGAATTTCCACCGTCGATCTCACTTCGCCCCGCACCAGGATTTCCAGCAGGATTTTGAACCCTGTAGTTTCGAGAGCGATGTCTCGAATACAAGCTCTGCGCACCAGGAAAAAACCCGTCATCGGATCCTGCACGCGAATTTCCGGTTTCTGCAAGGGCCGGGTCAGCCAAATCGCCAAGCGTGACAGTCCGCGCCGCACCAGATTCCAGTCGCGCAAACCTCCGGGCGCAGCATAGCGGCTGGCCAACGCCAGGTCGGCTCCCGATTCTATTGCCTTCCACAACTGCGGCAGCAACTCAGGAGGATGCTGCAGGTCTGCATCGATCACACCCACAATTTCCGCTTCACTTCGCTCCCAGCCATGCACCACCGCTCCGCCCAAACCACGGGCATTGTTACGCACCAAAAGCCGCACTCGTGGGTCGGATTCGCTGATGGCGTGTACAATCTCTGCCGTTCCGTCCCGGCTGTCGTCATCCACTACAATGACTTCATACGGAATTCCAAGCGGATCCAGGCTGCTGCGAACTCGCTGCAAAACTGCCTGAATGTTGCCCGCTTCATGCAGCGTCGGCAAAACCAGAGCCAGCTTCGCCTGCGGAAGCCGCTCTCGAGGAACAACTTCTTCTTGTTCCAGAATCTGTGGGTGTTCCATTGCACCTCTTGCGCAATTCTATAAGGGATAAGCATGAAAGACCATTCCGCGGGCAAAATTGTGGTTGTACTGTTAGGGCTCACGTTGCTCGCCATCCTGGTTCACGGCTATCACCCCGGCGCCGAAGATGATGGCGTTTATCTCCCCGCGCTCAAGCATGATCTGAATCCCACGCTCTACCCGCACGATTCGGATTTTTTCACTTTGCAACTGCAGGCCACCGTTTTTGACAAGCTGGTCGCCGGAACAATCCAGCTAAGCCATCTGCCGGTTGCAGCAGTAGTGTTGGGCTGGCACTTCCTGGTGATCTTCCTGATTTTGTGGGGATGCCTGCGGATTGCCTGCCATTGCTTTCCAGAGTGGTCCGCACGCTGGGCCGCAGTGTCTACGGTGGCCGCACTCTTTACGCTTCCAGTAGCCGGCACTGCGCTTTATTTAGTCGACCAGAACCTGCACCCCCGCGCCCTAGCCACCGCCGCCATTCTTGGCGCGATCACAGCCGCCCTCGAAAGAAGATTCTGGCTGGTAACAATATTTCTCGCCGTAGCTTGTGCCGTCCATCCCATCATGGCCAGCTTCGGAATTTCCTACTGCGTCTTTCTGCTTTGGAAGCCAGGGCACCTATCGGAAAGCTCTTTCGCCGCTGCCGCTTTTGTCTTCACTCTGCCCTTAAGCTGGATCTTCGAACCCACTTCTCCCGCCTGGCAGCAGGCCGCGCACACGCGCGATTATTTCTATCTCTCTGCGTGGCACTGGTATGAATGGATCGGCGTCTTCGCTCCGCTGTTTCTGTTGTGGTGGTTCAGCCGCCTCGCCCGGCGAGGAAATCTTTCAACATTGTCCCACCTCAGTTCGCGGCTTTTGTTATATGGGATTTTTCAACTTGCTATCGCTCTCATCATCGACCTGCCGCCGCAGTTCGATCGACTGAAGCCCTTCCAGCCCATGCGTTACCTGCACCTGCTGTATCTGCTCATGTTTTTATTCGCCGGAGGGCTGATCGGCCAGCGCTTCCTGCGAACTTCCTGGGTGCGCTGGGCGGCGCTGTTCGTTCCTCTGTGCGCGGGAATGTATCTGGCGCAGCGCGCCACCTTCCCCGCTTCGAACCACATCGATTGGCCGGGCGCGACTCCGCGAAACCAGTGGCTGCAAGCGTTTCTCTGGGCCCGGCAAAATACTCCTCGGGACAGCCTCTTCGCTTTGGGCCCCGATTACATGGAACTTCCCGGCGAAGACGCCTACAGCTTCCGCGCCTGGGCCGAGCGCAGCGTCCTGGCCGACATCGGCAAAGACGCCTCCGTCGCCACTCAAGTTCCACGCCTGGCTCCGCGCTGGCAGCAGGAAGTGCAGGCGCAAACCGGCTGGGATCATTTTCAGAAAGCCGATTTCGAAAACCTGCATTCTCGCCTCGGCGTGAACTGGGTCATCGTCGAACGTGCCCACGATCCCGGACTGCCGTGTGCCTATGAGAACGTGGCAGTAAGGGTCTGCAAAGTGGATTAGTGGTTCCTCTGTGCGCCCCTGTGTCCCCTGTGTTTAAGATTTTAAGATGTTGAAGTTTAGGGCACCCTCAAGTTTGCGCGTCCCCAGGCCAAGACGTAGCATCTCTAACTAGGATCCCATGGCCGCAGCCCTCACAACCCGCCTTCGCCCACAAATGGCTTTCGGCGAGATCATCGCCTTTTCCTACGACACTTTTTGCAGCAACAAAATTCGCTTCATCCTCACCGCGCTGGGCATGGTGATTGGCACCGCGTCTCTCATCCTGGTCGTCACCATCGGGATGACCGGCCGGCAATTCGTGCTTAACCAGATCCAAGCCATCGGCACCAACGAGATCTGGGCGGAATACCTCGGCGGCGCGCCGCACATCAGCAACTCCAACCCCGACCCGCTCACCATTGACGACCTACAGGCCGTTCAGCAAGTAGTCCCCGGCATCGTCGCCTCCTCGCCCGTCACCACGCTCTCCGACCGCGTCCCCGTCGGAAACGGCAAAGAGAAAGATGTTTCCATCCTCGGAGTCAATCCCGAATACCGGCAGGTGCGCAATCTCGTCATCCCTTCCGGAAGATTCTTCGATCAGGAAGATGCTCAGGCCCACAACAAAGTCGGCGTAATCACCGAGAAGATGGCCATCGACGTCTACGGCTCGCCACAGGCAGCGGTAGGCAAAGTCATCAAGCTCACCGGACTGCCCTTCACCATCATCGGCACCTTCAAGGAGCGCGTGGAAACCTTCGGCCAGTCCGAGATCGTCGATAACACCATGCTTATTCCCTACTCCGTGAGCCGCTATTTCATGGAGACGCCCAACGTCAAACTTCTGTACTTCTCCATGGAAGACCCGTCCATGGTGCTGCCCGCGACCGCGCAGATCAAACGTGTGCTGCAGTCGCGACACCGTGGCGAGTCGGTCTACAACGTCTCAAATCTGACCGCACTGCTGGTCATGACCGATCGCATCTTCACCGGCCTCACCTGGATGCTGCTGGGCATCGCCATGGTCGTGTTGCTGGTGAGCGGCATCGGCATCATGAACATCATGCTGGCCACGGTAAATTCGCGCATCCGCGAAATCGGCATACGCAAGGCCGTCGGCGCCACCAACCGCGAAATCCGCTTTCAGTTCCTGGCCGAAGCCATCCTGATCTCGCTCATCGGAGGCTCAGCCGGCATCGTCCTCGGCCTAGCCATCCCCTATTCAGTCCGCTTCCTAACCGAATACCGCGTCCCCATCTCCGGCCTCTCGGCGATCATCGCCATCCTGGTGTCGTCGTTGGTAGGAGTAATCTTCGGCACAGTCCCCGCCGCCCGCGCCGCGCAGTTGGACCCGGTGGAGAGTTTGCGGTACGAGTGAATACGGCTGCCTCCTAGAAGCGACTCCTTGGAACCGACCGCAATCGCCGGAGCTTGGCTTCCCCGAATTCTAGGGACTTACAGCCCTCGGCAGGCGCGCGCCTAAACTAAGGAAGAGTCTGGACGCGCCCTGCTGCGAGAGTAGATAATGGTCCCGACTTGAGGGGGTCACGGGAGGATACCCGTGTCCCCCTTTTCCTTGGAAAATTGCCCTATTTGGCGCGGAGGCCACTTTGATCAAGCTCACAAAGGCCCAGGTGTTCAAGTACAAGTCGATTGAGGATTCCTCTCCGGTTGACATCGGCGAGGATGTGACAGTACTCGTCGGAAAAAACGAGTCTGGGAAAACGGCTTTCCTGGAAGCTCTGAACAAAGCACTCCCACTTGGGGAAGCTCAATTCGATTTTGTTTTTGACTATCCGCGAAAAGACTACGTTCGCTACCGACCCCGACACGACGCGAAGTCCTTCGCCAAGGTTGTGGAATTAACCTTTGGTGTTGATAAGGCGATGGCCGCCAAAATTAACAACGAGGTTTTCCATGGGGCACAGGTCATCGCACCGGGGCACACCTTCACCCACGATACCGACTATGGGAACTCGCACTCAATTGGTTTCGGCATTGATCAGACTGCCGCGCTTGCCGCGCTAAAGAAGCCTTTGGAAGCAGTTGAAGATGGCAATGAGGTATTCGCCAACGCACACAGCTTGCAGGAAGTCATTGCGAAAATCGAGGCCAAAAAACTTCAGCCAGATAGCAGCCTTGCTATCTTCGCCAAGGAATGGCGGGATCTCAATGCGCAGGCCACGGCGAGATGGGACCTAATTGGTTGGCATCTCTGGAACACGTACCTCAGGGATTCACTCCCACGATTCCTTTACTTCGATGACTACAGCCTTCTGGACGGGAAGATAAACCTTGAAACCCTCAACCAGCGTAAGGCTAACAAGCAGCTCAATGAGGCCGACGAGACCGCACTCGGGCTTCTTGAATTAGCCGGAGTCAATCTCCCAGAGCTAATGAGTGAGGAAGGCTATGAAAATTCGAAGGCAAAGCTCGAAGCAATTGGGCTTACGATCACGGAGCAGGTTTTCGACTACTGGAAGCAAAATCAAGAACTTGCCGTGGAGTTCGATATTAAGGCTGATCCCAAAGATCAGTCCCCATTCAACAACGGCAAGAACCTCTATATCAGGATTAAGAACCTACGCCACGGCGTAACTGTACCCTTCGACCAACGAAGTAAGGGTTTCATCTGGTTTTTCAGCTTCATGGTGTGGTTCTCAGCAGTTGAAAGCCGCGTTGGCACGGACAAAGAGCTGATTCTGCTTCTCGATGAGCCAGGGCTCAGTCTGCATGCGTTAGCGCAGTCCGATTTTCTCTCTTATATCGACACACTTTCAAAGTCCCGACAAATAATCTACACGACGCATTCCCCCTTCATGGTTGAGAGCGATCACCTGGAAAGAGTTCGCGTGGTGGAAGACCGCCCAAAGGAGGGGACGAAGGTTACAGGAGAACTCGAAGGATCGAGCGAAGAAAGCCTTTTCCCTTTGCAGGCAGCGCTTGGTTACTCGATTGCGCAAAACCTTTTCATTGCAAAAAAGAATGTGCTCATCGAAGGTCCGGCTGATTTTCTGCTTCTTCAGCACATGTCTGCGATGCTCGAAGGTCAGGGCAAAGCCGGCCTGGCAGAGGGCGTACTTGTCCCCGTGGGAGGACTCGACAAACTTGCAACATTTATTGCTCTCTTGGGCGCGAGCAAACTGCATCTTATAGTGCTGCATGATCGTGGTAGCGCACCAGCTCAGACCCTAGAAAATCTGATTCATCAGAAGCTAATCCAACGCAAGCGTGTTCTAGATTATTCAATGTTTCGGACGCCTGATAACCAGGAGACTGACATTGAGGATTTGTTCCCGGAGGCGCTTTACCTAGATGCATTCAAACACAGCATATGCAAAAGAATTGAAGGGAACTTCGCCCGGCGTCGGTGACCTGGGGAAGCATCCTAGGATCGTCGAACGGATCAACAAATGGTTGGAGGGCAAGGGCATCAATCTGCTGAAGGACGGCGGATTTAATCATTACCGCGTTGCCCAAGCGCTACTGCCCATGCTTACGGACAAATCACTTTCCACAGCCGACGTTGGACGCTTTGAGCAGCTTTTTGCGCGATTGAATGGCCTCTTAGTGTGATCATGTGGGCTGGGCGCCGTCCCGCTCGGGGTACAAATCTGGAAACTGGGCAACGCACAGTATTGCAGTAACAATATACCCCGCAGATTTGCGCCATTTTGAAATGTTCCGGTTGGAAGATTAGGCCAATTTGCCAAACGCCACAAAGCCGGGCTGGTTGGCCCGGCTTATCTTTGCGTGGAACTGGTTCGGTCAATCTTGTTTCGATCAGCCAAGCCAGAATGTCAAAATCTCAAAAGTCCTTCTTAACTTCGTGCACGCGGGTTCACCGGCCCGTGCCGCGCAAGCCGTTACATCACCAGCGCGAGGTTCTCCAGTTCATACTGCAACACCGGCAGGGCGCACCCTGCCATCTCGACGCGGCCTGCTGCATCCAGAGCAGCCTTGGGCGATACTCCATAGCCCCGGCCCATCAGGAAAACCTGCAGCAGTTCGGCAGCCTCATAGGAATCGATCATGCCCCCTTGCAGCAGATCGCTGCGCAAGGCAGCCAGTTCGGTCGCCGTGAACCTGTCTTTATCGTTACCCGCTCTGTCGTTCATCACTTTATCCAGCATGGCCGTCATCACCTCCGATTCCGACCTTCCCTACCACCGTGGTTCATTAGACTCATCGGCAGCCACTCAAGTTGCATGCAATTTAACTGCCGTGGCCTGCACCTAAGTTTAAGTACGGATAGCAGGCCGGTTTAGATTCATAAACCCCTCTGAATACCAGAAGTTGCGAGCATAGTTACAGAGGTGACCTCCACCGGTAAGGTCTCATTAGTACCCATCGGGGTCTCAAAACTGACACATAGTGTCATTCCGGGAGGGAATCCACCGAATTACCGCCGAGTTTCCCACAGCCAGAAAACCGCACTTGTCCGGCAAAGCGAGCCAGCAAAAACAAAACCAGCGAAGCCAAGCCAGCAAAGCTTAGATCTCTAAAGAATGATAGTGAAGATACAGGGAAAGATGTTTCAGCCGTGTCAAATCGATGTAAAGTATTGATGTAGAGATTGTAGAGATTTTAAAGATGGGATCGGCGGCGCCCGGTCAGGCGCTCTCGATGGTTGCCTCATCCACCAGCATGATCGGAATATCGTCCTTCACGGCATACACGCGGTGGCACTGCCGGCACTTCAAGCTCTCAGGATTTTCGCGGTAATCAAGCGCCTGCTTGCACGCGGGACAAACGAGAATCTCCAGCAAATCCTTGGCAATCATGTGAAGCATTGTACGCCACCAAAGAATCGTTCACCACAGAGACACAGAGTCACAGAGAGAACCAATAAAATGCGTAAGAAAATCATTTCGCGATATTTGCTTTCCTCTGTGTCTCTGTGACTCTGTGGTGAATTGATTTTCGGTGTGGCCTCGGCAGTGTAAGATTTCCTAGCTGAAGCCTGAGAGCCGGAGCCCGAATGACCGCCAGAATCCTAGACGGCACAAAGATCGCAAGCGACATCCGTAGCGAAGTGGCTGCGGAGGTGAAGACCATGGCTTCCGCCGGCGTTCGCACCGGCCTCGCTGTCGTCCTCGTCGGCCACAATCCGGCGTCGGAAGTTTACGTGCGCGGCAAAGTGAAAGCCTGCAACGAAGTTGGCCTCTACAGCGAGCAGCACACGCCGCCGGAAACCGCGACCACTGCCGAACTGTTGGCCCTGATCAAAGACCTCAACGGGCGCGACGAGATCGACGGCATCCTGGTGCAGCTGCCCCTGCCTCCGCAGGTGGATTCCAAGCAGGTGCTGATGGCCGTGGACCCCGCCAAAGACGTTGACGGCTTCCATCCCGTAAACGTCGGCTTTCTTTCGACCCAGCGTCCCGGGCTGGTCCCGTGCACGCCCGCCGGAGTCATCGAGATCCTCAACCGCAGCCAGATTCCCATCGCCGGACAGGAAGCCGTTGTTGTGGGACGCAGCGACATTGTCGGCAAGCCCGCCGCCATGCTTTTGCTTAACGCCAACGCGACAGTCACGGTCTGCCATTCGAAGACTCACGATCTGCCCGCAGTCTGCCGCCGTGCCGATATTCTTATCGCCGCCATCGGCCGTGCCGGCATGATCACCGGCGAGTTCGTGAAGCCCGGCGCCACCGTAATCGACGTCGGTATGAATAAGGTCACTGACGCCGCGGTATTCCAGCGCCTCTTCGGCGGCAGGCTGTATAAGAACGGAAAGCGTGAGGACAATTTCCGCACCAAAGGATTCACGCTGGCCGGCGATGTGCACCCCGAAGTAGCCGAGGTAGCCGGAGCGCTAACCCCAGTCCCCGGCGGCGTGGGCCCACTCACCATTGCCATGCTGATGTACAACACCGTGAAAGCGGCAAAGCTGCGGAGAGGCGTGCCGGAGCTAACCGCCAAATGAAAGGTTTTTCACCACAGAGGCACAGAGGCACAGAGAAATTCCTTTCTCGTTTTTCTCTGTGCCTCTGTGTCTCTGTGGTGAATGCCCTTCGTCTGGAGGCTAGTTGCTGAAAGTCGGCCTCACCGGCGGCATCGCCTCGGGCAAGTCTGCGGTTGGAGATATGCTGGTCGCCCTGGGCGCTCACCTCGTCCAGGCCGACCGTATCGCTCACGAGTTCATGCTCCCCGGCCAGCCGGTCTACAACGAGGTGGTGCGCCACTTCGGCGGAGGCATTCTCAATCCCGACCTCAGCGTAAACCGCGCCAAGCTGGCTGAGGCTGCCTTCGGCTCAGCCCAGTCCGCCTCATCTCGAATCCCTTCCCGCATCGAAGAGCTGAACCGCATCGTGCATCCGGCGGTACTGCGCAGCCAGGAGGAGTGGATGGAAGAAATGGGACGGCAGGATCCGCACGTCGTCGCCATCGTGGAAGCCGCACTCATCATCGAAGCTGGTGCGGCGAAAAGTTTCGACCGCCTAATCGTGGTCACCTGCAGCGACGAGCAACGCATCGCCCGTTTCGCCGCCCGCCAGAAGCTGACGCTCGATGCCGCACGCAACGAAGTCGAGCGCCGCATGGCCGCGCAACTGCCCGAAGCCGAAAAAATCAAAGCCGCCGACTACGTAATCGATAATTCAGGCCCGCTTGACCACACCCAGGAACAAGTGCGTGAAGTATGGCAAAAGCTGCGCACTGAGGCACTTGGCCAACGGGCCAAGCCCTGAACGGCGCTTAAAACCCCGTCCCGTACCGCACTGCGGAACATTGTTTAGAATCAAACGTAGAATCAGATGGGATTCTTCCCACGTTCGTTTCGCTGTCCCTAAGGTATGCACTTATGAGACTTCTACGACCCGCAGTCCTGGCGCTGCTCATCGCTGGCGCTTTCTTCTACTTCACCACCTGGCGTTCCAGCGCAAAATTCAGTGGCTCCAATTCCGGGAGCTGGTTGAGCCATCCCACGCGAGTCGACATCACGGAGGCCTCGGGAGGCGAAGGGCTCGATAGCGAAGAGCAGAACAATATCGGCGTCTATCGCAAGAATATTCCCTCAGTGGTAAACGTCACCTCGCGCACGCTGACCTTCGACTTCTTTTACGGACAGGTGCCGCAGGAAGGCCAGGGCTCAGGCTTTGTTATCGATAAGGAAGGCCACATCCTCACCAACTACCACGTCATCGCCGACGCGCGCCAGGTGGAAGTGACTATGCACAATCGCAAGAAATACAAGGCGACGGTGGTGGGCACCGATCCGCCGCACGATCTGGCCGTGATACAGATCAGCGCACCCGATCTGGTCCCCGCGGTTCTTGGCGACTCGCGCAACCTGCAGGTGGGGCAGAAGGTCTACGCCATCGGCAACCCGTTCGGCCTGGCGGGTACGATGACCCGCGGCATTGTGAGCTCGATCCGCCCGGTGCGCGAGCCCAACGGCGCCACCATAGAGGATGCGATTCAGACCGATGCCGCCATCAATCCCGGCAACTCCGGCGGACCGCTGATGAACTGGCACGGCGAAGTGATTGGCATCAACACCATGATTCTTTCGAGCGTCGGGCAGAACGCGGGCATCGGCTTCGCGATTCCGATCAACACTGCAAAGGCCGTTCTCAACGATCTGATGACGCTGGGCCGGGTGCGCCGTCCGGCTCTGGGCGTGCGCTCGATTCCCATTGATACTGAGCTGGCCGATGCCATGGGCCTGCCCGTAGATTACGGTGTGCTCATCGTGCAGGTAACCCCCGGCGGTTCTGCCGATCAAGCCGGACTGCATGGCGGCACCGAGCGCGCCTATCTGGGCAATATTCCGATTATGCTGGGCGGCGACTTGATCATCGCCATCGACGGCGAAAAAATCGAAGACGAGCAGGATCTCTCCGAGATCATGAACAACCACCGCGCCGGCGACACGGTGAAGATAACGATCTACCGCAATAAGAAAAAGATGGATGTGAACGTGCCGCTGGCCGAAGCCAGAGAGCAGGTTTGAAGACTGCTGTCAGCTGGCGCGGTTGATTTTGGGGGGGTGCAGCGGTTTACCGCTGCGAAGGGCCTGGCCTATCTTCATCGGAGGTTTTAGCCACTGACGCTTTTTATTGATATTCATCCACGAACGAAGTACCCTGTATTCCTTGCCTATGACTGCCGTACGCTAACCAGCAAGCTGCACTTCTGAACGAAGCCGTGCCGACGCGTGCGCGTTTCGCTCTGTCCCGTTATCGCTCCAACAAGATTTCATAATCCAGAAAGGATTACTCCCATGCAATTCGTGGATAAAGCATTGGCGCGCCGTTTCGAAGCCTGCGAAGAAATGCCGCAGGTTCTCTACGCGCGTGTATTTCAGAAAACGCGACCCGAGATTGGAGCCGCTGAGGAAGAAATCTGCGGCGGTCACATGGTATTTGCCGGTCTGGGATCGCCCATCGGCAGAGCAACTGGCACGGGCCTCGATCGGCCATTTACGGCGGCGGATTTGGATCGCGTGGAAGAGTTCTACCGCGCGCACCATGCTCCGCCGCAAGTAGATCTGTGTCCCCTGCATGATGCCTCCGTATTCGAAATGTTCAAGGAGCGAGGCTACAATATCGCCGAGCTAAACAATGTGCTCTACCGAAAGCTCGATCCCAAAGAGGAGTTTCCCCCTCCTCCTAAAGATTGCGAAATCCGCCGCAGCCGGCCGGAAGAGGCGGCAGAGTCGGGCGCGATCGTGGAACGAGCCTTCTTTCCCGAGGGAGCGCCCGAACCCTTTCGCGGACTGATCGAGCCTCTGTATCAGATGGAGGGTGCACTCGCCTTCGTAGCGAGTATCTATGACAAGATCGTGGCCTGCGGCACAGGGCTGGCAATTCCGGAGTATCGCATCTTCGCGCTGGGCGGAGCGGGAACGCTCCTCGAGTTTCGCGGCCGCGGATTGCAAACCGCGCTGCTGCGTACCCGCATGGCAGCAGCAGCTGAGGCTGGATGCGAATATGCGGTCGTGGTCACCAACGGCGGAACGACTTCGCAGCGCAACTGCGAGCGGCTGGGATTTCGCGTAGCCTACAGCAAGGTGACGGTAATCAAGAATTTGTAGCCGGGTGCTCGGGGAGTCAGGTAATTTAGCTGTGGCTTGGCCGATCGCCATGCCTCGGTTGTCTGATTCCCCGATCATCAAATTGTCCGATTCATCGATATGAACGTTGACGCCATCCGCGAGTACTGCCTCTCTTTTCCGCGCGCCACCGAAAAGCTGCAGTGGGGCGACATCTCTGCTTCAAGATTGGCGTGAAGATTTTTGCAATCATGGGCCTGGACAATCCGCGCCTTTGTTTCAAATGCACGCCGGAGACTTTTGCCGAATTGATCGAGCGAGAGTACATTCGTCCGGCGCCGCATGTTGGACGCTACAAGTGGGTGATGCTCGACCGACTCGACGCGGTGCAATGGGATGAGTTGCAGGAGTTGATCGAGCAGTCGTATGAGATGGTGGTGGCAAAAGCGCCAAAAAAGAAGCTGGTAAAGAAGAAAGCCGTAACGAAGCGTACGCATCCGAAGAAGACTCTAAAGAAAAAGCGGAGTTGACCTTCCGCTCCTAAGGCAGAGCCAGCGGCGAGCCACATTAAGCAACCTTGATTTGACTCCCCTTGCCGCCGTCGGCTAGCCTCAAGGGTCCGCCCATTCCTGGACGCCCTCGACCTTCATGCGATTCCGGCACAAAACATTGATTTTGCTGCTGCTGGCGGCTTCGGCGGCGTGTGGAGCGCCTCGTGCTTTCGGCTCCATAGCACCGGTGCATGCGCAGCACGGAATCGTAGTAAGCAGCCACGAGTTAGCCTCGCAGGCCGGAGTTGAGATGATGCGCGCGGGCGGCAACGCCGTGGATGCCGCTGTGGCTACCGGATTCGCGCTGGCGGTGGTGCACCCGGCGGCGGGAAATCTGGGTGGCGGCGGGTTCATGCTGATCCGCATGGCCGATGGCAAGACGTACTTTCTCGATTACCGCGAGAAAGCTCCCGCGGCGGCCACGCGCGATATGTATCTGGACGCGCAGGGCAA